>ENA-UOJV01000678-UOJV01000678.1-human-gut-metagenome-genome-assembly--contig:-C82-NODE-678-length-46896-cov-39.556500_pt1 | contig 46896 bp, 45 predicted proteins | sample MGYA00242356_ERZ723903 | MGnify/ENA metagenome assembly ERZ723903
TTTATCGCCATGATCGCCGACCGCATCCGTTTACAACGTAAGATCAGGAAGGCGTGATGCGAAGAGAAAGCGCCCCACAGAAGCTTCTGTGGGGCGCGTATTTTTTATTACTTGTGTTCCTTCTTTTTCATGCGGCGCTCGATGTGGCGCAGTCCGAGCAGGCACAGCCATGAGGCGGCGCCGAGGAGCAGCGAACCGAGCGCATAACCCTGTTTCTTTTTCATGATAGCTCCTTTGCAAGAATTACGACGTGCTTTCACGCAGAATGACATCGACGGTAGAACGCTTTCCGTTCCGCTCATAGGTGAGGGTGAGCGTTTCGCCTGCGTCGTGACGGCGGCGGATGCGCAGCAGGTCAGCGGACTTGGTGAGCGCCTCGCCGTCGGCCTTGAGCAGCAGGTCGCCCTCCCGAAGGCCGGCTTCGTCGCCGGGGCCGCCGGGCGTCACGTCCATGATGAGCAGCGCGGTCTCGCCGCTGTCCAGCGTGACGGGAACGGTCTGCACCGAGACGCCGATCATCACCTCGCCGTGAATTTCACCGTAGGCGATGAGGTCGTTGATCATGTAGGCCGTGGAAGCGATGGGAATGGCGAAGCCGAGCCCTTCGACGCTCGTGGTCGAGGACGAGCCCATCTTCATCGTGTTGATGCCCACGACCTGCCCGTACACATTGATGAGCGGTCCGCCGGAGTTGCCGTTGTTGAGCGCGGCGTTCGTCTGAATGAGCGTCATCGTCACGCCGTCAACGTACACGTCGCGGTTGATGGCCGAGACGATGCCGTCGGTCAGCGTGCCGCGCAGCTCCACGCCGAGCGGGTTGCCGATGGCATATACGGGGTCGCCGACGGTCAGTGCGTCGGAATCGCCGAACTCCGCGGCGGGAAGGCCTGTCGCGTCGATCTTGATGACGGCGAGGTCCTTTTCCTCGTCGAGGCCCAGGAGCCGCGCGCGGTGATTTTCACCCGTGTCGAGCACCACGTAGCACTCCGAGCCGCCCGCGATGACGTGGGCATTGGTCAGGATATAGCCGTCCTCGGTGAAGATGACGCCCGTGCCGACCATGGCGCTGCCGTCGCTCATGCCGGTGAGCACCGTGACGGTGGAGGGGTTGACCTTTTGATAGATATCCTGGATGCTCAGCTCCTTGCCGTGCATTTCGCTGTAGCGGAGCTTGACCTTGTCGGTGTTTGGCAGGCGCTTGATGGTCGTTTCGCCGTGGTCGTCGCTGTCGTAGTAGTTCGGTTCGCCGCGGTGCTCAAACCGGCCGTCATCGTAGGAGGTGTATCGGTCGAAGACGCCGCCGTACCACAGCGCGGTGATCGCGCCGCTGAGCACGATGAGGCCGAGCATACAGAAGAGGAATATCTTCAGTCCCTTTCTGCGGCGTGACGGGGAAGGGGGCGCGTTCTTCCTTCCGGGCAGCGGCGTCGGCTGCACGTAGCGCTCCACGATGGGCGTGACAGGCGCTTCGTAGCGCAGCACGACCTCCTGCGGCGCGTTTGTCTGCGCCATATTCTCGTTGGGATGGTCCATAAGCTGAGTTCTCCTGTGGGACGTTACTGCGGGGTCAAGCCGCCCGCCAGCGTGATGGTGAAGGTGAAGGTCGTGAGACCGTTTTCGCTGGTCACGGCGATATGCTCCTTGTGCTGCTCCAGAATGGTCTTGACCACGTAAAGGCCAAGGCCGACGCCGTCTTTATCCTCCGAACGGGATTTGTCGCTCTTGTGGAAGCGCTCAAAGAGCAGCGGGATCTCTTCGGCGGGGATGGTGTCGCCCTCGTTGCGGACCGACACGAGCGCCTTGCCGTTCAGCGTGGTCACGCCGAGGTAGAGCGCCGAGCCCGCGCGGGCGAACTTTGTCGCGTTTTCGAGCAGGTTGTAGATGACCTGCGTGATGAGATCGTTGTCGCCAAGGACCATGATGCTGCCGTCGGGAATGTCGGCATCCACATCGAGCCCGCGGTCGGTGATCTTCTTTTCCATCGAGATGAGCACGCGGCGCATACTCTCACATACGTCGAAGGGGGCCTTCGTGCGTGTTAAGTCACGCGACTGAAGCTGCGAGACCTCGAGCATCCGGCGCACAAGGCGGGACAGCCGCCGCGCCTCGTCCGAGATGATGCGCAGGTATTCCTTTTCCTGCTCGGGCGGGATGGTGCCGTCTAAAATGCCGTCGGTATAGCCGGCGATGGTCGTCATGGGGGTCTTCAGCTCGTGGGAGACGTTTGCGATGAATTCGCGGCGCTGGCGCTCCGTTTCCTGCAGGGAGTCGGCCATGCTGTTGAACGCCTCGGTAAGCTCGGAGATTTCCGTCACGCCCTCGTAGTTGTGCATCCTCACGTCAAAGTTGCCGTCGGCAAAGCGACGCGTTGCCTCCGCCATCTCGTGGATGGGGCGCGACTGGCGCATACTGACCCACGCGCTCACGACGAACGAGAGCAGCAGCACCGTCACCGCCGTCATGAAGAAGAGGCCGATGAACGTGCGCCACATCGTCGTCAGCGCCCGCGCACCGGTCACGGCCAGCACAAAGCCGACCAGCGCGCCGTTCGATTCGATGGGCACGCCGACAACAAAATGGGTCTCCTCATAAATGCCACCGAGCGTGGTGCGCGTGGTGTACGCATCGCCGCTCATCGCGCCGTCGATCACCTCCTGCGGCATCGTCAGCACGCGGTTGGCAAGCGTCGGATCGGTCGTAAGAAGCAGATCGCCGTCGGTGTTGCAGATGAGAAACTGTGCATCCGTCACGTTGGAGGCGAAATTTGCGAGCTCGCGCAGACCTGTGAGCGAGCCGCTCTCGATATACGAGGAGACCATGTGCGAGACGATGGTCGCCTTGCTCTGCATCTGTTCGCTGCGCTCATCGACGGCATAGGAATACGTCAGCGCGAAGAACGCGCTGCCGAGGAGCGCCAGCGTCAGCATCACGACGCTGGCCGTGAGCATAAAATTCTGCCAGTAGATCGTCAGGCAGCGCTTTTTGATCTTCAGCGACCAGCCTTTCTTGGGCCTTTTTTCTTTCTTTTCTTCTGCCATGGGGATATCACTTTACTTCAAACTTGTAGCCGACGCCCCAGACGGTCTTGAGCGCCCACTGATCGCTGACATTTTCGACCTTTTCGCGCAGGCGCTTGACGTGCACGTCCACCGTGCGCGAGTCGCCGAAGTAGTCGAAGCCCCACACCTCGTCGAGCAGTTGGTTGCGCGTGTAAACGCGGTTGGGCGTGGCGGCGAGATGGTAGAGCAGTTCCAGCTCTTTGGGCGGCGTGTCGATCTTCTTGCCGTCGACGATGAGCTCGTAGGAGTCCAGGTCGATGACGAGCTTGTCGAACGTGAGGCGCTTGTGCGTATCGTCGGGGATCTCACTGCGGCGGAGCACGGCGTTGATGCGCGCGAGCAGCTCCTTCATCTCAAAGGGCTTGACGACATAGTCGTCTGCGCCCATTTCCAGCCCGTGGATGCGGTCGTTGACCTCGCCCTTGGCGGTGAGCATGATGATCGGGCACTTCGACGTTTCGCGGATCTTCGCGCATACGCCCCAGCCGTCGAGTACGGGGAGCATCACGTCGAGCAGCACAAGGTCAGGCTCCTGCGCTTTGAATTCCTCGACCGCCTTGCCGCCGTCGGCGGCGATGCGGACGTCGAAGCCCTCCTTGTCGAGATACATTTTGATCAGGTTGGAGATATTATTGTCATCTTCCACGACAAGAATATTGCGTGCCATGCCGCTACCCTTTTCGCACAAGTGTGCGCCTTTCTTCTGTGATTCGTTGCTTACCGTTATTATACGCGATACCGCGCGCTTTTCCTGAACTTTTTGTTAAGATGCGCTCCTGCGGGCGGAAAGCTCGTTGAGCGCTGTGATGGGCAGTCCGTTCGCGTGCAGGCGGGTGAGGAGCGGGGTCCAGTCCTCCTGCACGGACGTATCGTCGCCGAGCAGCACCGTGCAGCCGCGCGTCGCGCGCTGCATCGCGCTGACCGCGCGCGAGACAGAAGGGAGCCCTGCGCTGTAGTCAAGGTCAAAGACGATGGGGCAGTAGCCCGCGTTCTGCACGGCGCGCACTGTTTCGTCCGCGGCGTTTTCCAGCAGGACGAGACGGGTCTTGCGGTTGCAGGCGATCCAGAGCGCGTCGTTCGCGCGCTCGATGGCGGCGACGGTGCGCCCGCCGCCCGCCGAGGCGTCGACCTTCAGCGCGACGGCGCTGCCGACAACGCTGAGACGGCGCAGCAGATCGCCCGACTCGGCGAGCTCCTTTTCCGTGAAGAGGAAGGTCGCCCTTGCGCCGATATTCTCCAGCGCGGATAAAAGCTCGAGCGAAAGCGCCTCGTCCGTCACGGAAAGGGCGAGGTAGACGGGATCTGCGTCGTTGTCCGCGTTGGGCTGTGGCGTATCGTCCGGCGCGAGCTCGTCCGTGTGCGCCTTGATGTATTCATTGTAGCGCTGCGCCATGGGAGCCGCGGCCGCATCGATGAACTTTGCGTCCGACAGCACGACCGAGTCGCTCTTGATGCGCACAAGGTAGCCATAGGAGATGCGCGTGTAGCTGTAGTCGAGCGCGAAAAACCGCGTCAGCAGGTCGACGGGCAGAAAGACCACGTCGCCGCGCACGATGGCCGCGCCGCTGTACGACCGTTCGTTCTGGTCGCTCACTGCGCCGCTCGCAAGATCGAACGTGAGCGCGCTGCCCTGGCGATACACAACGGCGGTCTGCTTGTCGCGGCTGCGGGAATAAAAGATACCGAGGTCCGAGCCGGAGATGGCGGTGCTGGAAAAATACAGCCGCCCGCCAGACCAGAAGGGCATTGTGTCGTCGCTCAGGCTCAGCAGCTGGTCGTTGACGGCAGTGAAATAGACCGTCGTGTCGGCAAGCGTCGTTTCGGGAACGAGCGAGCAGAGCATCAAAACCGTCAGCAGCAGGCACAAAAGCCGCTTGCACCTCATCGCCGTCACCTCCGTTTGCTTTATCCTGTTATTATATCAATTTTCCGCACGGTTTGCAATATCCTGCGCGTCATGCGGCGTCATAATAGCCGACGGCCGCGCCCGAGAAATAGTGCTGCACGATCTCCTCGGCGGAGTATCCCTCCTTGGCAAGCGCGTTCGCCCCGTATTGGCTCATGCCGACGCCGTGGCCGTAGCCCGTGACATGGAAGGTGAAGGTGTTGTCCTTGTACTCCACCGTGAACGACGGCGAGCGCAGCGAGAGCGCGGTGCGCAGGTCGTTGCCGCGCATTTTGATGCCGCCGACCGTCACGGAGGCGACATAGTCCGAGTCGTTGCGCATGATGTCGCGCACCCATGTGCCCGCATCGCCGGAGAGATCGGCGTCCGGATAGGACTGGAGGATGAGCGAGCGGAACTCCCCGGCGGTGAAGGAAGCGGTCGAATAGTAATTCGGCACGAGCTCCTCGTTTTCGGGGCTCGAGACACTTTGGAGGTACGGCAGGTCGCTCATCCACACGTCGCCCGCGCCCTGCGTGCTGCCGTCGGCGGAGGAGAAGAACACCGCGAGGATGGGAACGCCGTCGTAGAGCAGGACCTCGCCGTCCGTTTCGCTCACGGCGCGCGCGAGCTTTTCCTCGTAGTAGACGGCCATGCTGCCCCAGTTCGACGCGGCCTGCTCAGCGCTCAGGTACGCTTTGCAGCAGGTGTGGTCGTCGCAGGCGTCGGCGTCCGGGTGATTCGCGCTGCCGCCGCCGCGGATGCGGTAGAGCGTGTAGGTGCGCGCGGCGATGGCCTGCGCCTTGAGCGCCTCCTCCTCGAATGAGGCGGGCATCTCCGCGCGCAGCACACCGAGCAGATACGTGCCCATGTCCATCTCCTGCACCTCACCCCGGACCTGGACGCGCAGCGTTTTCGCGCTGTCGCGTTCGCCGGGAGCGACTGTTTCGCCGGCCGGCGCGGGCGAGGGGGCGTCGTCTGAGGGAGCGGGGCCGTCGTCGAAGCGCCCGGCCGCTGCCCAGGCGAGGATCCAGATGAAGCCGATGAGCAGGACGGTGATGCGAAGCAAATGTTTCAAAGCGGGTTCCTCCTTGCGGCGGCTGCGCCGCAGTCGTTGATCTCTTTTAGCAGTGTATGTGAGTCTTGTCCGCAAAATGATGCATGGACAAACGGAGTGAGGTGTGCTATCATATAAAAATATGAATTGATTCGGATCTTCCTGCGCGCGGACTCCGCGCGGCGGATGACAGAAACAGAAAGGATCTGATACTTGTGAAGATCGTACATTGGATCATGGTGGCGCTCTTCTCTGCGGCGGCGGTGCTGCTGCGGCTCGGCCTGCTGGCCCATGGCTTTGACGAGAGTGGCCTTCCAGCCGCGATGAACGCCCAAACGCTGGCGCTGCCGGTGCTGCTCGCCGCCGCCGCGGTGGTGACGGTCCTGCTCGCACGGAGGCTTCCCGCCCAGCGCGAGCTCTGCGCGGGGATGGACCTCTACCTTGACTTTGAACGTTCCACGTTTGCCGTGATGCTGATGGTGGTCGGCAGCTTCGCGCTCGTCGGCTCGGCCGTGTGCGCGCTGGTCTTCTCCCAACGCACGACGCTCACGATGCTCATGTCGGCCTTTGTCGCGGCGGGGGCGGTGTGCCTGCTTTACGCGACGACGGCGCTGCGCCGCCGCGCGAGCTTTCCGGGCGTTGTGCTGCTCGTGCCGGTGTGCGCGCTGGTGCTCACGCTCATCCTCTTCTACCGCGACCATGCGGCGGACCCCATCCTGCGCCATTACTATGTCGAAACGCTGGCGCTCGCGGCGCTGACGGTGCTGCTGCTCGAATTTGCGGCCTTCGCCTTCCGCAACGGCGCGCCGCGGCTGCTGGTGCCCGTGTGCGAGATGAGCGTCATCCTCTGCGCCGCGGCCATCGCCGCCCGTCCCGCGCTGGAGGATATCCTGTTCTACGCGGGCGGCATCTGCATCGCGCTCGGCATCGGTGCGGCAGCGGACTTTGACCCCTGAGAGAAAAAAGAAAATACATAAAACGAAAAAGGACGCCTCGCGGCGTCCCTTTTCTTATAAGATGGAAGATTGGATGAAAAGAAGCTATTGTCTCTTGCAAGTATTAAGATAAAGGACGCTTGTTAACAAAGTTCGGGGGTAATTGTTACAAAAGTATTAAATCTGATAAATCCTCGCAAACCCTTGCAATTGCTGAAAAATTTAGTATTTGCAAGGGTTTGCGGGTTGCGCGGGGATGTGTGTCGATGTGTCAGGATGTCTCGCAGGATGACCCAAAAAAGACACAGTAAAAAGTTATGTAAACCTTTCGAATGACGCACGAAAGCGAAATCACTTTATTGCCTTCGCGCCTTCCACGCGAAGGCTCCCCGCCGGGATGCGGCGGGGGAGCTCATGTGTCATGCGGTCTACCAACCCTTGATATAGTTGGTGAGGTACTTGAGCGGATCGACGATCTTGCCGTTTTCGGTGATCTCAAAGTGCAGGTGCGGGCCGCTGCTCACGCCGGTCGTGCCAGTGATGCCGACGACCTGACCCTGCGCGACCTTATCGCCCACGCTGACCGAGCGGGACGACAGATGCTGATAGGTGGTCGTGTTGCCGCTGCCGTGGCTGACGACGACATAGTTGCCGCGGTATTTATTGTACGACGAGATGATGACCGTGCCCGCCTTGGCAGCGACGGCCTGCGTCGTGTATCCGACGCGGCCGATGTCGATGCCCGCGTGGTTGGTCGAAGCGCCCGCGATGCCCGTATAGCGCGAGCCGAGGGGAGAGGTGACGTATTTGCTCGAGCACGGCCAGATATAGCCGCCGGAGGTCGCGGTGGTGTTGCCGCTTTGCGCAGCCAGCTCGCGGGAAAGACGCACGATCTCGGCCTGCTGGCTCTCCATCGCCGCTTCCTTTTCCGAAAGCACCTGCTTATACTGCGCTTCGTTGGCCTTGAGGTCGGCGAGGACCTTTTCCGCCGCCGCGCGCTGGGTGCTCAGCTCGCTCTTTTTGGCAACGAGCGTTTCCTTGGCGCTCTGCTGCTCGGCAAGGGACGATTCGAGCGAGGCCTTCTTCTGCTCGATCTGCTCGCGCAGGGCGCGCAGATCGTCGATGACCTTCTGGTCGCTGTCCATGATCTCGCTGATGAAGTCCATGGCGCTGAGCAAGTCGGAAAAGCTCGCCGAGTCGAACAGCACCGACCAGTAGGAGATGGTGCCGCGCTCTTCCATCGCGCGCACACGCTGGCAGAACTTTTCGTACTGGCGCGCCTCTTCCTCTTCGTTTTCGCGGATCTCCTGCTCGGTCTGTTCGATGAGCGTTTCGTACTCGCCGATGAGCTTTTCAACGCCTGAGATCTCCGATTGGAGAAGGTTGATCTGCTTGTCGATGTTCTCTTTCTGCGCAAGCGCGGCGCTCTTGTCGCTCTGGATGGACTTGAGCTCCTTTTCAAGCTGCGACTTTTCCGAGTTCATGCCGCTGAGCTCGTCTTTGAGCTTGTCGATATCCGCCTGCGTGACGGCGGAGGCGTCCTGCACCATGGAAAAGGGCGTCAGCTCGCAGAGCGTGAGCGAGCAGACGACGGCAAGGACCAGAAGCACGCGCAAAATACTTTTTTTCATGCCTGCCTCCTTTACACGTGCAGGAACTTGCGGATGGCCGTCAGGCTGCCGCCCACGCCGATGAGGATACCGGCAGCGGCAAAGATGGCGGCGACAGGCTGCCAGATGGTCGTAAAATCCACGATGGTCAGAAGCTGCAATCTATCGGACATGGCAAGGCTCTTTGCGACGGATTCATACAGCAGCCACTGCAGGCCAAAGCCCAGCACCGCGCTGAGAAGGCCGATCATAAAACCTTCGTACACGAACGGCCAGCGGATGAAGCCGTTTGTCGCGCCCACCATCTTCATGATGGCGATCTCGTCGCGGCGGTCAAAGGTCGTGAGCTTGATGGTGTTGGAGATGATGAAGACCGACACGAGCAGCAGGATCGCGATGAGCGCGATGCACACAACGCCCGCAACGTTTCGCAGCGTGATCAGGCCGCCGGAGATATCCTCGTCCACGCGCACCTTGGCAACGCCCGGCACATTGTCGAGCAGGTCCTGCGCGGTCTTCCCGGCATCGTTTAAGTCGTAGACAAATACGGCGTAGCGATCGCGCAGGATCTCGGGGTCAAGATTCTGAAAAAGCTCATCGCCCTCATAGCGTTCTTCGAAGGATTCGATCGCCTCTTCCTTGCTGATGAAGACGCATTCCTTCACATTGTCGCGCTGCTCGATGGCACGGCCGATGGCCTTGGTCTGCGCCTCGTCGCAGCTTTCGTCCACAAAGGCAAGGATCTCGTATTCGCTCTCAAGCTTTTGCAACTGCACCTGCGCGTTGTACGCCACGAGAGAGAACGTGCCCATGACCACAAGGCAGGCGACCGTGATGCCAACCGCCGCGAACGACATGAAGCCGTGCGAAAACATATTCCGCACGCCCTCGCCGAAAAAGTAAGTAAAGTCGTGTTTGCGCATAGTGTTACCTCGCATTATAGCCGACGCCGTCGCCGTCGCTCGTGATGAGCCCCTGATCGAGCGTGACGACGCGCTTTTTGAACTGGTTGACAAGATCCTTCTCGTGCGTGACGACGACCATCGTCGTGCCGAGCTGATTGATGCGCTCCAAAAGGCGCATGATCTCCAGCGAACGCGCGGGGTCTAAGTTGCCCGTCGGCTCGTCGGCGATGATGGTGCTGGGGTTATTGATGAGCGCGCGCGCGATGGCCACGCGTTGCTGCTCGCCGCCGGAGATCTCGTTGGGGTAGCGGTCGGTCTTTTCCTCAAGCCCGACAAGCTCCAGCACATAGGGGATGCGCTTTTTGATCTCGCGCGGCGACGCGCCGACGGCGCGCATGGCGAAGCTCAGATTCTCGTAGACCGTCTTCTTCTCGATCAGGCGGAAGTCCTGAAAGATGATGCCGATGCTGCGGCGCAGCAGCGGAATCTGCCGCTCGGCAATGTTCGTCAGGCTGAAGCCGTTGACGGCGATCTGCCCCTCCGTCGGCGTGATCTCGCCGGTGAGCAGCTTGATGATCGTCGACTTGCCGCTGCCGCTGGGGCCGACAAGGAAGACAAACTCGCCGTCCTCGATGCGCAGGGAGATGCCCCGCAGCGCGGCGGTGCCGCTTTCGTATTCTTTTTCAACGTTGCTCAGCCGTATCATGCTTCGTCCCTCATTTTCGGCAGGTTCGGACCCGATCCCGCATATTTCTTATTTTATTATAGCGCGGCAAGGGCGGGATAGCAACAGACAATTATGTAAACTCTCGACTTTTTTTGCAGCCGATGCGCAAAAAACAAGGGCCGTCCGGCGGACAGCCCTTGTGAAAGCTTTTTTGCTTTACGCCTCGATGCCGCGGGAGGCGAGATACTTTTTGACCATGAGCGCGACCTTGAAGGTGATGGCATCGTCGAACTCGCGCAGGTCAAGACCCGTGAGCTTCTTGATCTTCTCGAGACGGTAGACGAGCGTGTTTCTGTGGACGAACAGCTTGCGCGCCGTTTCGGAGAGGATGAGGTTGTTTTCGAAGAACTTGTTGATCGTGAAGAGCGTCTCCTTGTCGAGCGCGTCGATGGGATTCTTCTTGAAGACCTCCTGCAGGAACATCTCGCACAGTGTGGTCGGCAGCTGGTAGATCAGGCGGCCGATGCCGAGATTTTCGTAGCTGATGATATATTTTTCGGTGTCGAAGACCTTGCCGACCTCGATCGCCATCTGCGCTTCCTTATAGGACTTCGCGAGATCGCGCAGGTGCGTGGCCACCGTGCCGATACCCACGACCACGGTGCTCTCGCCGTTCGCGCGCAGCGTTTCCTCGATGAGCGCGGCGGTCTTTTCCAGGTCGGGCAGCTCGGCGTTCTCGCCAAGCTGCTGCACGAGCACGATATCGTCCTCGCCCATGGAGAGGACAAAGCTCGTCTGGCGGTCGGGGAAGATGTTCTGGATGGTCTCGACCGCGATGGCCTCGCCCTTTTCGTCCGCGCGGCGGATGACGAACACGCCGCGGTTGAGCTCGGCCTCGACGTGCAGCTCCTTGGCGCGCACGTAAATGTCGCTCAGGAGGATGTTGTCGGAAAGGATGCTCTTGACGAACGAGGTCTTGTCGTGCTTTTCCTCGTAATAGCTCTTGGCGGTGTTGAGCGCGACGGTCGCCATGCGGCAGACGGTGGAACTGAGCGCATCCTCGCCGCGGGTGAAGGCCGCAAAGTCGAACTGACCGCCCCAGCCCTCGAGCGCCTTGAAGGTCTTGCCGTCGAGCGCGATGCAGGCGCCCTCGGCGTCGTTGATGGACGGGACCAGATGCGGCCAGCGCTGGCCGATCTCCGGCAGGTCGGTGCAGGCAATGACCGTACCCTCCGAGTCGATCACGCCGATGACCGTATCGGTCGTTTCCTTAAACTGCAAAACGATGTTCTGAAAAATCCTACCGGACATATCCGTGCCTCCTTAACCAATTCGGAAGTTTGTGCATTTTGTCAACTGGACGAAGATATTATACTGTCTTTGTTTCACGATTGCAAGAACTTTTTTCTTTTTTCCACAAAAAAAGATACGTTTTTTGGACATTTCGTAAAGGCGGGCTTTGCGCCCGGCCGGAGAAGCCCTATTTCCCTTGGGCAAATTGCCTATTTGCCGCGCAGGGCGGCGATCTCCTGCGCCGTGAGCAGGCGGTATTCGCCCTTTGGGAGCGTCTCATCCAGCGTGAGCGGCCCCATGGCAAGGCGCTTCAGGTACACGACCGGCTTGCCGCGGGATGCGAGCATCCGCTTGATCTGGTGGAACTTTCCCTCGTGGATGGTGACGAGCGCTTCGCTCTGCGCGCCGCTGCTCAGGATTTGCAGCCTTGCCGGAAGGCAGGCGAGCCCGTCGCCGAGCGTCAGCCCCGCGGCAAAGGCCGCGCAGTCGGCGTCATCGAGCGCGCCGCCGGTGCGGACAAAGTAGACCTTGTCGACGTGCTTTTTCGGCGCGAGCAGGTCGTGCGCGAGCGCGCCGTCGTCGGTCAAAAGCAGCAGGCCCTCCGTGTCCTTGTCGAGCCGCCCAACGGGGAAAAGGCCTATTTTCCGGTACTCCGGCGCGAGCAGGTCGAGCACGGTCTCGCCCCTGCCGTCCTCGGTCGCCGACAGCACGCCCGCGGGCTTGTGGAGCATCACATAGGTGTGCTCCCGGTATCCGATCTCTTCGCCGTTCACGCGGATGTGCGCGCGCTCGGGATCGCATTTTTCCTCCGCGCTCGCGGCGATGCGCCCGTCGACGAGCACGCGTCCCTCGCGCACAAGCGTCTTGACCTCGCGGCGCGAGTAGCGCCCCGTGGAGGCGATGATCTTGTCGAGTCTCTGCTGGGCCATGGTGAGTTCCGCCTTTCGCTTTGTTGGCGGTATCTTATCATACTTTTGCCGCCGGGGGAATAGCCTTTTGGAGAAAGGGTGTGATCTCGCTTGTTCATCATCACCACAAAATTCTCCAAGCGCCGCGCGTTTGCGGCCGTCGCTGTGCTGGCCCTTGTGCTCGCGCTCCTCGTGCTGCCGCGCTCGTGCGGGAAAGGCGGCGAAGCGCCCGTCGTCCCCGCCGAAACGAACGAACAGCGCCTCGCGTATCTCGCCTCCCTCGGCTGGCAGGTCGGCGAGCAGCCCATCGAAACGCTGACGGTCACGCTGGGCGAAACGCTCGAGGAGCCATACCTGAGCTACAACGAGATTCAGCGCGCGCAGGGCTTCGACCTTGCGCGCTGCTGCGGCAAGACCCTCTCGCGCTACACCTATGTCGTGACGAACTACCCGGATGCCTCGCTCCCCTGCCAACTGGACCTCTACGTCTGTGAGGGCGTCGTCGCCGCGGGCGATATCGTCTGCACCGGTGAGAACGGCTTCATGGCGGGGCTTGCCTTCCCCGCGTCCTGAGCGTGGTTTTTCTTCCTTCGCGCCCTCTTAAGAGAGGGCTTTTTCTTTTTGACTATTGCGCGCGCCTGTGGTATGATTTTGGAGAATTGATATAAAGGAACTGACCCATGGAATTTTACACCATCGCCAGCTCGAGCGCGGGCAATGCCTCGCTCGTCTGCCATGAAGATACGCATCTTTTGATCGACGCGGGCGTCTCCTGCCGCCGCATCACGCAGGCGCTCGCCTCGCTCGACCTTACGCTGGAAGACATTGACGCGATCCTCATCACGCACGAGCACGTCGACCATGTGCGCGCCCTCGGCACGCTGCAAAAAAAATGTGCCGTGCCGCTCTACGCGAGCCGGGGCACTGCTGCCGCGCTCGACTATCCCGCAGAGCGCGTGCACGCCTTCACCCCGGGCGATGCGCTCACCGTCGGCTCGCTGCGTGCGCTGCCCTTCCACACCTCGCACGATGCGCGTGAGAGCGTGGGCTACCGCATCGAGAGCGACGACGGCTCGCTCGCCGTGCTGACCGACACCGGCTACATCACCGATGAAGCACATGACCTTGCCCTCGGCGTGGATACGCTGCTGCTGGAAGCCAACCATGACGTTGAAATGCTCACGACCGGCCCTTACCCCTATCCGCTCAAGCGGCGCATCCTCGGCGAATACGGGCATTTGTCCAACGAGGCGGCGGCGGAGTTCGCCGTTGAATGTGTCCGCGCCGGCACGAGCGATATCCTGCTTGCGCACCTGAGCGGCGAGAACAACACGCCCCAGCTCGCAGAATACACCGTGGGCCGGGCGCTTCAGGCCGGCGGGCTGACGGTCCGTCTCTCCGCCGCGCCGCGCGACACCATCAGCGAGGTACACGTATGCAGAAGATCACCGTCCTTTGCGTCGGAAAGCTGAAAGAGGCCTTCTACGAGCAGGCCGTAAAGGAATACGAAAAGCGTCTCTCGCGCTATTGTAAGCTCGAGCTTTTGGAGCTTCCCGAGCAGCGCCTCGGCGACGAGCCGAGCGAGGCGGAGATCCGTCAGGCGCTCAAAAAAGAGGCTGCGCTCATCGAGCAGAAGCTGCCAAAGGGCGGCGCGCTCATCGCCATGTGCATCGAAGGGCAGGAAATGAGCAGCGTGGCGCTGAGCGAGACGATGCAGCACTTTGCCGCGCGCGGCGCATCGCAGCTGACATTTCTGATCGGCTCAAGCTTCGGCCTTGACGAAGACCTCAAGAAAAAGGCCGACCTGCACCTTTCGATGTCGCCGATGACCTTCCCGCACCATCTGGCGCGCGTGATGCTGCTTGAGCAGGTCTACCGCGCCTATCAGATCGAGGCGGGGACAAAATACCACAAATAATGAAACACACCTGCAAAAAGGAGGAATCGCCCATGTCGGACGAAGTGAAACTCACCTGGGGCAAGGCAGAACATGACCTTTCCGAGCGCTGGCCCAAAAATGCCGACGGCACACCGGAGCAGCCCGCGTTCTTAACGCTCGTGATGGACACGAACGCGGAGGCGGATATGCTCTGCTCCATGCTCCGCGCCTACGATATCCCCGTGCTGCGCAGATACGAGGGCGACGGTGCCTTCGGCAAAGTGGTGCTCGGCACGCCCGGCAGCGGCACGGCGCTTTATGTGCCGTCGTCGATGCTCGAGGACGCGAAAAATCTGATCCGTCCCATCGATGAAATTCCGGAACAGGAGGATAAGCAATGAATTACCGTCAGGAATATGAAAAGTGGCTCGCCTCTCCCGCGCTGAGCGAGGAAGAGCGCGCCGAGCTGAAAGCCATTGCAAATGACGAAAAAGAGATCGAGAACCGTTTCTACGGCCCGCTTGAATTCGGCACGGCGGGTCTGCGCGGCACGATGTATGTGGGTCTTCACAACATGAACCGCCATGTCATCCGCTGGGCGACGCAGGGCTTTGCTAACGTGATCCGCGCCGAGGGCGCGGCGGCGATGCAAAAGGGCGTCGCCATCTGCATGGACTGCCGCAACCATTCGATGGAGTTTGCGCGCGAGGCGGCGTGCGTCATGGCGGGCAACGGCATCGCAGTCAGACTTTTTGAGTCCCTGCGCCCCACGCCCGAGCTTTCCTTTGCCGTGCGCGAATATGGCTGCACCGCGGGCATCAACGTCACCGCCTCGCACAACCCCAAGGAGTACAACGGCTACAAGGTCTACTGGTCGGACGGCGCGCAGCTGCCGCCCCAGCACGCCGCCGCCATCGCAAGAGAACTTGAAACGATCGACATTTTCACGGGCGTTACGTCCATGGACTTTGACGAGGCGGTGCAAAAGGGTCTTATCACGATGCTCGGCGCGGACTGCGACGAACGCTTCATGGCGAACGTCATGGGCATGGTCAACGACTATGAGACCGTCAAAAAGGTCGCGGGCGACTTTAAGCTCGTCTACACACCCTTCCACGGCTGCGGCTACAAGCTCGTACCCGAGGCGCTCACAAAGCTCGGCATCAAGCACCTTCTCTGCGTGCCCGAGCAGATGGTCATCGACGGCAACTTCCCCACGGTCGTCTCCCCGAACCCGGAGAATCCCGAGGGCTTCTATCTCGCCATTGACCTTGCCAAGAAGAACGACGTCGACTTTATCCTCGGCACCGACCCCGACAGCGACCGTGTGGGCATCATGGTGCGCAACCGTCAGGGCGAATTTGAGCCTGTCACCGGCAACCAGACGGGCGTTCTGCTGCTCGACTATCTCATCGGCGCGATGAAGCGCGCAGGCAAGCTGCCTGAAAACGCCGCCGCGCTCAAGACCATCGTGACGACCGAAATGGCGCGCGCCGTGGCGGAGGCGAACGGTCTTGCCTGCTACGATACCTTCACGGGCTTTAAGTTCATGGCCGAAAAGATGAATGAGCTCGAAAGCGCGGGCAAAAATACCGTCATCTTCTCCTATGAAGAGAGCTACGGCTACATGATCGGCCATTATGTGCGCGACAAGGATGCCGTCACCGCCTCGCTTCTCCTCACAGAGATGGCCGCGTGGTACTACGCACAGGGCATGACGCTCTTCGACGCGCTCGAGGCGCTCTTTGAAAAGTACGGCTACTTCGGCGAAAAGACCTTCAACCTCGTCATGCCCGGTCTCGACGGCGCGGAGAAGATGGCAGGCCTTATGAAGTCCCTGCGCGAGACGCCGCCGGCCGAGATTGCAGGCGTCAAGGTCTCCGTGTACAAGGATTACGCAGACGGCACCGCGCGCGACGCCGCGAGCGGCGCGGTCACAAAGATCGCGCTCGCAGGCTCGAACGTGCTGCGCTTTGAGCTTGCCGACGGCACGCACATCGTCGTGCGTCCGAGCGGCACCGAGCCGAAGATCAAGGTCTATGTGCTCACCAAGGGCGCGGACGCGCAGGAGCGCGACGCGAACCTTGAAAAATACGCCGCCTGGGTCAAGACCCTCGCCTGAGTTTTCCGTTTCCCTAAGCAGCAGAGGACGGCGCGAGACGCGCCGTCCCCCGCTTATTTTTGCCGCACCGCGGTGAAAGGATGACGATACCCTATGACTCTGCTCGCTCTCTACTGGTCCACCATGATCGCCTGCTACCTCATCGCAGGCAAGCTGCGCCGCCATAAGGACCGCTTTCATTTCCTGGACAAGCTCACGAGCTTTTTCATCTATCTTCTCATCTTCCTCATGGGTCTGCGCATGGGCGCGGACGAGGAGGTGACGTCGAGTCTCGGCAGTATCGGCGTGCAGGCGCTGTTCATCACATTCCTCACGGCCGTCGGCAGTATGCTCGGCGGCACCGCCGCGCGCAAGATCGTGCATCTCAACCGCCACGCTCTGCCCGTCGGCACAGAGGAGGAAGACGCCGGGGAGCGCGGCGGCGGGGTCAACACCTCCGGCATCAAGTCCTCGGTCATCATTTGCCTGATGGTCATCTGCGGGATGCTCTTGGGCTATTTTGTCCTGCCACAGCTCATGCCGCCCGAGCGCTTTGAAGAGATCTCCGGCACGCTGCTCGTCATCGGCCTTTGCATCATGCTCGGCTCGGTGGGCTTCAGCATGGGGCTGGACGGCAGCATCGTGCGCGTTCTGCGCGGGGCGGGGCTGGGCGTTGTGCTCGTGCCAGTTTTCTCCGTGCTCGGCTCGCTGCTCGCGGGCGTCGTCTATTCGCTTCTCTCCCCTATGACGCTGCGCGAGGGGCTTGTCATCAGCGCGGGCTTCGGCTGGTACACGATGGCCCCGAGCGTCATTTCCGGCGCGGGGCACGCGGTCGCGGGCGCGGTCTCGTTTTTGCACAATGTGCTGCGCGAGACGATGGGCCTCATCTTCCTGCCGCTCATCGCGAGCAAGATCGGCTACATCGAGGCTGTCACCATCCCCGGCACTGCCTCGACCGACCTGTGCCTGCCGCTCGTTGAAAAGTACTGCAACCCCGAGACCATGGCCTACTCGTTCTGCACGGGTATGCTGATGTGCATCACCTGCGCGGCATTTGTCCCGCTCATTATCGGCGCGTGAGGCGTCTGACCTGTCCATATTTTATATGGTATGATACGGTAAAGGGCCCTCTCCCGCGGGAGAGGGCCCTTTCTGCCAGATGCAAGAATACCGGCGCACGGTACCCTGTTTGGGCGTATCGTGCGCCGGTGCGTTTCTTTTTCTGATGCGTGGTATGCTGCCTTTTTCAATCTTATTCGTGGAGGATGGGCGCGGTGGCCTCCCTGAGCCACGCAAGCTCGTCGCCGGAAAGATACGGCGAGAGCGCCGCATAGACCTTTGCGTGATAGTCGTTGAGCAATTCCACGTCGCGCGAGGAGAGCAGCGCCGGGTCGATCGCGTCGCGGTCGTAGGGTACGAGCGTCAGCGGTTCAAGGCTGAGGAAGCGGCCGTACTCGTTTACCTCCGCCTCGCGCACGACGACAAGATTTTCGATGCGCACGCCGAACTTGCCGGCAAGGTAAATGCCCGGCTCGTTGGAAAAGATCATGCCCTCTTCGATGACGCAGTGGCGCTGCTGGCGCAGCACGTTCCAGTGGACGCGCTCGGGCCCCTCGTGCACGCCGAGGACGAAGCCCACGCCGTGGCCCGTGCCGTGGTTGTAGTCGAGCCCCGCCTCCCACAGCGGCGCGCGGGCCAGCATATCAAGGTTTTCGCCCGTGCAGCCGTGGAGGAACCTGGCCGCGCCGAGCTGCAAATGCCCGCGCAGGACAAGTGTATAGACGCGCTTTTCCTCGTCTGTGAGCGGGCCGAGCGCGACGGTGCGGGTGATATCGGTCGTGCCCTCCAGATACTGCGCGCCGGTGTCGGCAAGGCAGAGGCCGCGCGGCTCCAGGGGGACGTCGCTCTCCGCGGTCGGCTCGTAGTGGACGATCGCGCCGTGCGCGCCGTAGGCGAGGATGGGGTCAAAGCTCTGCTCCAGGTAGTGCTCCCCCTCGGCGCGCAGGGCCTCGAGCTTCTTCGCGGCGCTGATCTCCGTGATGGGCTCGCGGCCGACCGTGTGCTTGAGCCAGTAGAGGAAGCGCGTGACGGCCACGCCGTCTTTGATGTGTGCAAGGCGCTCGTTCTCCTGCTCGGCGGGCGTTTTCATCGCCTTCATGAGTTGGATGGGGCTCGGACGGTCGAGCGTTTCCGCGCCGGCGGGAACGCTTTGCGTGATGCGGTAGTTGGCGCTCGCGCCGTCGAGCAGCACGCGCGTGCCCTCGGGCAGCGCCGCGATCAGGCGGTAGATCTCATCGTAGGGCGCAAGCGTTACGCCGTCGGCCCTGAGCGATGCTTCGATCTCCGCGCTCACGGCCTCCTTCTGCACGCAGAGCGTGGCTTGATCGTGCGTAAGCAGCAGGTACGAGAGGAACACGGGCGTATAGAGCACGTCGCCGCCGCGCAGATTCAGGAGCCACGCGACCTCGTCGAGCGCGGGGATGACGAACACATCCGCGCCGAGTTCTGCCATCTTGCCGCGCACCAGCTCGAACTTTTCTTTGCGCGTCAGGCCCGCGTACTTTGCGTCCAGCTCCCACACCGGCTCGCACGAGAGCGCGGGGCGGTCCGCCCACACAAGGGCCACAAGGTCCTCATCGCCTGCGAAGCGGATGTGCTTATCGCGTGTCTTCGCGCCGATGGCGCGGGCGAAGGCGTTGCTGATCGTGCGCGAATCGAAGCCGATGAAGCCGCTTTCGGGCACATGGCCGCGCAGAAAATCGGCGATCTCGGGCACGCCGGGCTCGCCCATGCGCATGAGATCAATGCCGCTGCCCTCTAACTGCTGCGCAGCCTGCAAAAAGTAGCGTCCGTCCGTCCACAGCGCGGCGGAATCCGGCAGCACGACGAGCGTACCGGCGGAGCCGGTGAAGCCGGAGAGATACTCGCGCGCCTTGAAGTGCGCGCCGACATATTCCGAGGCGTGGAAGTCGTCGGTCACGACGACGTAGGCGTCCATATGGCGCGTTGCCATTTCCGCGCGCAGGGCGGTGAGCTTTTCAGAGGTCTTCATTTCTTACTCCCTTTCTTCGACAAAGCTTTGCACGAGCGTGACGAGCACGTCCGCCATGGACGCGAGACTGTCCGCGGGGATCCACTCACGCACGCCGTGGTAGTTGTAGCCGCCGGTGGAGAGGTTGGGGCAGGGCAGCCCGTCCCAGGAAAGGCGCGCGCCGTCCGTGCCGCCGCGGATGGGCACGCACTGCGGCGTGACGCCGTTCGCGCGGAAGGCGTTCTCCGCGCGCTCGATGAGGTGGAAGTGGGGAAGAATTTTCTCCTTCATGTTGTAGTAGCTGTCGCGGATCGTGACCTCCGCCGTGCCGTCGCCGTAAATTTCGTTGATGCGCGCGGCGCAGTCGGCAAAGAGCGCCTTTTTCTCCTCGAAGCGCTCGCGGTCGTGGTCGCGGATGATATAGCGCAGCGTCGCTTCGGTCACGCTGCCGCTCATCTCCGTCAGGTGGAAGAAGCCCTCGTAGCCGTCGGTCTTCTCGGGCACCTCATCCTCGGGCAGCATCGCGTGGAAGGCCATGGCGACGGTCGCGGCGTTGATCATCACGTTCTTGGCGCTGCCGGGGTGAACGCCGACGCCGTACACCGTCAGAACGGCGGAGGCGGCGTTGAAGTTTTCGAATTCGATCTCGCCGAGCGGACCGCCGTCCACGGTGTAGCCGTAGTCGCAGCCGAGCTGCTGCACGTCGAGCCCGTCCACGCCGTTGCCGATCTCCTCGTCGGTCGTGAAGATGACGCGCACCTCGCCGTGGGGAAGATCTTTTTCCAGAATGGTCTCGACCGCGGCCATGATCTCGGCGATGCCGGCCTTGTCGTCCGCGCCGAGGAGGGTCGTGCCGTCGGTGACGATGAGCTCCTCGCCGGTGTGACGCTCAAGGCCGGGGCAGAGGGCCTCGGTGAGGGAGACGGTGTCGTTTAATTTGAGCTCGCCGCCCTCGTAGCGCACGAGGCGGGGCTTGACGTTTTCGCCCGAAGCGTCGGGAGCGGTGTCCATGTGCGCGATGAGCGCAACGACGGGGGCGTCGACCCCCTCGCTTGCGGGGAGCGTTGCGAGCACATTGCCGCACTCGTCCATGCGGACGTCCTCGAGCTTCAGCGCGGCAAGCTCCTGCATCAGCACGCGGCCGAGGTCCTTCTGCCGCTCCGTGGAGGGCGAGGTGCCGGTGAATTCGTCGGATGTTGTATAATAGGTGACATAGCGCAGAAAGCGTGATCTTGCGGTTTCCATGGTAAGCCTCCTTGATCGGTAAAAGTCGGGATATCATTCTTAGTATACCATAAAAAACGCCGCGCTGTAAAGCCACCGGCGGCGGGAAGCGGCAAAATGCGCCGCCGCTTTCTCAATTCTTTTTCTTGACAAAACAGAGTGGTTAATAATATAGTGTGATACATATTAAATAAAAAACAGAAAAGAAGCCGGGAGGGAGCAAGAGAAGATGAGCGTGGAGACGATAACGAGCCGCCAGAATCCGCTGATGACGCACCTGCGCAAGTTGGGCGCATCGCGCTCCTACCGGCAAAAGAGCGGCGAATATCTCTGCGACGGGACAAAGCTGCTGGCCGAGGCGCTCAAATGGCACGCACCGGTCAGAACCGCGGCGTTCTCAGACGATGCGGACATCCCGGAGCTGCCGGACACGGTGCGCGCGGTGCGCGTGAGCGGGGAGCTGATGCACTCGGTGAGCCCGATGGAGACGCCGCAGGGCGCGCTCTTCACCGTGGCGCTGCCGGAGACGAGACTGCCCGAGACGCTCTCGGGCAGGCACTATCTCGTGCTCGACGGCGTGCAGGACCCGGGCAATGTCGGCACCATCCTGCGCACGGCGGACGCCTTCGACTGCGACGGCGTCTTTCTCGTCAACGCCTGCGCCGACCCTTTCAATCCCAAGACAGCGCGCGCCACGATGGGGGCCATCTTCCGCCGCGAGGCGTACTGCGCAAGGCCGGAGGAGGTGCTTGCGCTGCTGGCCGGAAGCGCTGTCCCGCTCTACGGTACGGCGCTGCGCGCGGATACCGTGCCGCTGGCCGAGGCCGATTGGACCAAAGCTGCCGTCGCCATCGGCAGCGAGGGCCGCGGGCTGTCGCAGCAGATGCTCGACGCCTGCGCCAAAACGCTGAAGATCCCCATGAGCGAACGCTGCGAGTCGCTCAACGCTGCCGTCGCTGCGACGGTCGTGCTGTGGGAGATGTATCGCTGAAACGAACGGGGAGGTGCTCTTTATGGCAGGGCTGAAATACTGGGTGTGGCTCTCGGAGGTCAAGGGACTGACAAATCGCTCGAAGCTCCTGCTGCTCGACTATTTCGGCACGCCGGAGAACATCTACTATGCCGACGAGGACGAATACCGCCTTGTTGAGGGCATCGAGCCGCGGCAGATCGCCCTGCTCGCGGAAAAGTCGTTGGAGGGCGCCGACCGCATCCTCGGCGCGTGCGCGCGGCTGGGGCTTCGCCTTCTTACAATGCAGGACGCGGACTATCCCGTGCGCCTGCGCAACATCTTTGAGCCGCCGTGCCTGCTCTACGTGAAGGGGAGCCTTCCGACGATCGACGAGGAGGTCGCCGTCGCCATGGTCGGCACGCGCAGGGCCTCGCCCTACGGCATCGAGACGGCGGAGAAGCTCGCCTACGGCCTGTGCAGGCAGGGCGCGGTCGTGATCTCCGGCGCGGCGGCGGGCGTGGATTCCGCTTCCCACCGCGGCGCGCTGCGCGCGGGCGGCAGGACCATCGCTGTGCTCGGCAACGGGCTCGATGTTGTTTACCCTGCGGAGAACGAATGGCTGTACCGTGATATCGCGGCCTCGGGCGCGCTCATCAGCGAGTATCCGCCCGGAACGGCGGCGGAGGCGTGGCACTTTCCCGCGCGCAACCGCATCATCAGCGCTCTGAGCCTTGGGACCATCGTGGTCGAAGCGCCGGAAAAGAGCGGCGCGCTCATCACGGCCAATACCGCGCTGGAGCAGGGACGCGACGTCTTCGCGGTCCCCGGTCCCATCGACGCGCCGCTGAGCCGCGGCTGCAACCGCCTCATCGCCGACGGTGCGGCGGCCCTTATCACGGACAGCTGGGACGTGCTGCGCGAATACGAAGCGATGTATCCGCACAAAATTCTCGGCGAGCGCGTGGAGCTCCCGCGCACGCTGGGCTATCAGGCCCGCGAGGAGCAGGCCCGCGCCAGGCAGACGGCATCCGCCGCCGCGGAGGAAGCACCGTCGCTGCCGTCATTGGACCTGAAAACCAACGACGCGGGGCTCACCGACGATCAGATCACGATCCTGCGCGCGCTCAAGGACGGCGCGATGCAGGTGGACGATATCATTGAAACAACGGACCTCCCTACGCGCCGCGTGCTTTCCGCACTGACGATGATGGAGCTGGAGGGTTACGTCGCGCAGGGCGGCGGCAAGCATTTTTCCCTGCAAGTCATACTGGAGGAATAGAACAAAATGGCAAAAAAGCATCTGGTGATCGTCGAGTCTCCGGCGAAGGCGAAAACCATCGGCAAATACCTGGGCAAGGACTACGAGGTCAAGGCCAGCATGGGCCACCTGCGCGACCTGCCCAAGAGCAAGCTGGGCGTGGACATCGAGCACGACTTCGAGCCCGTCTATCAGCCCATCCGCGGCAAGGAGGAGCTCATCGGCGAGCTCAAGAAGGCCGCCAAGAGCAGCGACACCGTATATCTCGCGACGGACCCGGACCGCGAGGGCGAGGCCATCTCGTGGCACCTGAAGGCGCTTTTGGACCTGGACGACGAAAAGGCCAAGCGCGTGACCTTCAACGAGATCACGAAAAAGGTCGTCTCCGAGAGCATCAAGGAGCCGCGCGCCATCGACCAGGATCTGGTCGACGCGCAGCAGGCGCGCCGCGTGCTCGACCGCATCGTGGGCTACGAGCTCAGCCCGCTTCTGTGGAAGAAGGTGCGCCGCGGCCTTTCCGCGGGCCGCGTGCAGTCCGTCGCCGTGCGCATGGTCGACGACCGCGAAAAGGAGATTCAGGCGTTCGAGGCCCAGGAGTACTGGACGCTCGACGCCGACCTCACCGACGAGGCGACGCACAAGACCTTTGAAGCGCACTATTACGGCAAGGACGGCAAGAAGGTCGAGCCCACCTCGGGCGAGCAGGTGGACGGCATCATCGCCGATATCGGCAGCGAGCCCTTCACCGTGACGAACATCAAGCGCACAGACAAGCAGCGCTCTCCCTCGCTGCCGTTCACGACCTCCACCCTACAGCAGGAGGCCTCGCGCAAGCTCAACATGACGCCGCGCCGCACCATGGCCATCGCCCAGCAGCTCTATGAGGGCGTGGACATCACGGGCGAGGGCACGGTGGGTCTCATCACCTATATGCGTACCGACTCGCTGCGCATCTCCGAGGAGGCCATCGCCGCGGCGAAGACCTTCATCCTCGGCCGCTACGGAGAGGCCTACTACCCCAAGACCGCCCGCCATTACAAGGCCAAGGCCGGCGCGCAGGACGCGCACGAGGCCATCCGCCCCTCGAACGTCAACTTGACGCCCGAGCAGATCAAGGGCGACCTCACGGGCGAGCAGTACCGCCTCTACCGCCTGATCTGGAGCCGGTTTCTGGCCTCGCAGATGGCGAACGCCGTGTATGACAGCGTGAGCGCACAGATCATGGCGGGCGGGCACGAGTTCCACGCCAGCGCCAGCAACCTGAAGTTCTCCGGCTATACCGCCGTTTACGAGGAATCCCGCGACGATGACGGCAAAGAGGAAAAGGAGGGCACGCTGCCGCCGCTCGTCGAGGGGCAGGGCCTGACGCTCGAGGCATATACGCCGCTCCAGCACTTCACTCAGCCGCCCGCGCGCTACACGGACGCGACGCTCATCCGCGCGATGGAGCAGAACGGCATTGGCCGCCCGTCGACCTACGCGCCGACGGTCTCGACGATCTTAGACCGCGAATACGTCATCAAGGACGGAAAATACCTGCGTCCTACGCCGCTCGGCGAGGTGGTGACAGGCCTGATGGAAGAGCGCTTCCCCGACATCGTGGACATGAAGTTCACCGCCCGCATGGAGGAAAAGCTCGATACCGTCGAAGAGGGCAAGACTGCGTGGAAGGACGTCATCCGCGACTTTTACGGCGGCTTTGAGCGCGACCTCAAAAATGCCGAGGAAGCGCTCGAGGGCGTGCGCTTAAAGGTCCCCGACGAGGTGAGCGAGGAAAAGTGCGACGTCTGCGGGCGCAACATGGTCATCAAGAGCGGGCGCTTTGGCCGCTTCTTAGCCTGCCCGGGATATCCCGAGTGCACGTTTACCAAGCCCCTCGTCATCGAGATGCCGGGCCGCTGCCCCAAGTGCGGCGGGCGCATGATGAAGCGCACCGGCGTGAGCAAGAAGACGAACAAGCAGTACACCTACTACGCCTGCGAATTTTCCACCAGCAGCGATCCCGAGAAGAAGTGCGACTTCATGACTTGGGATGTGCCGACGAAGGACGACTGCCCCGAGTGCGGGCAGACGATGTTCAAAAAGGCGGGCAAGGGCTTTAAGCGCCCGTACTGCATCAACCCCGCGTGCGCGCGCTTCGTGCCCGAGGATCAGCGCGGCTACGTGAAAAAGAAACCCGCCGAGACCGCGGAAGCTGCCGAAGCCGCTGAGACGGCGGCAGCCGGGGAAACACCCGCCGAGAAGAAGCCCGCCGCCAAAAAGACGGCCGCGAAGAAGACCGCCGCGACGAAAGCCGCAGGCGCCAAAAAGACCGCGGGCAAGACCGCTGCGGCGAAAAAGACGGCAAAAGCAGCCGAAGCCGCAGACGGCGAGGAAACGCCTGCCAAGAAACCGGCGGCCAAAAAGACCGCAGCGAAAAAGACTGCGGCCAGGAAGACGACCGCTAAGAAGTCCACGGCGAAGAAGACCGCGGAGAAAGAAGAGAACTGATGCAAGTAACTGTGATCGGCGCCGGTCTTGCCGGCTGCGAGGCTGCCTGGCAGCTCGCGCAGCGCGGCGTGAGCGTGACGCTGCATGAAATGAAGCCCGAAAAGAAAACGCCCGCGCACCATACCGATTCCTTCGCCGAGCTGTGCTGCTCAAACTCGCTGCGCTCGGACCAGATCGAAAACGCGGTGGGCCTGCTGAAAGAGGAGCTGCGCCGCCTGGATTCGCTGATCCTTGCCTGCGCGGACGCGACGCGCGTGGAAGCGGGCGGCGCGCTGGCGGTGGATCGCTGCGGCTTTTCGGATCTGGTGACGGAGAAAATCCGCTCCCATCCCAACATCACGGTCGTTCCCGGCGAGGTGACGGCCATCCCCGAGGGGAACGTCATCATCGCCTCGGGCCCGCTGACGAGCGACGCGCTCGCCGCCGCCATCGCCGAAAAGATCGGCGAGGGGCACACGTTGAACTTTTTCGACGCCGCTGCCCCGCTTGTGACGTTTGAAAGCATCGACATGGATTCGGCATTTTTCGCCTCGCGCTACGACAAGGGCACGGCGGACTACATCAACTGCCCCATGACGGAGCAGGAGTACGACGCTTTCTGGCAGGCGCTCACCACCGCCGAGGAAGCGCCGGTGCACGGCTTTGAGGATAAGCACGTCTTCGAGGGCTGTATGCCCGTCGAGGTCATGGCGCGGCGGGGGCACGACACGCTCTGCTACGGTCCGCTCAAGCCGCGCGGCCTGCGCGACCCGAAGACGGGGCAGGAGCCCTACGCCGTCGTCCAGCTGCGGCGCGACAATGCACAGGGCAGCGTTTATAACCTCGTCGGATTCCAGACGCATCTGCGCTTTCCCGAGCAGAAGCGCGTGTTTTCGATGATCCCCGCGCTGCATGATGCGGAGTTTGTGCGCTACGGCGTGATGCACCGCAACACGTATCTCCGCTCACCGGGGCTGCTGGATCGCTATTACCGCCTCATCGCCGATGAGCGCATCGTCTTTGCCGGCCAGATGACCGGCGTGGAGGGCTACATCGAGTCCGCGGCCTCGGGCTTTCTGGCGGGCGTGGAGATGGCGAGAAGGCTTGCGGGCGAAGCGCCCGTCGACTTCCCGCGCGAGACGGCCATCGGCGCGCTGGGGCTTTACGTCAGCGATACGACCGTTTCAGATTTCCAGCCGATGAACGTGAACTTTGGCATCATGCCGCCGCTGGGCTATCGCATTAAGGGCGGCAAGCGCGTGAAGAACGCCGCGCTCGCCGCGCGCTCGCTTGAAAAGATCGACGAGCTGCGCGAAGCGGTGCTGCGCGATAGAAAGGAGTGACCCCATGAAGATCATTGTCGACGCCATGGGCGGCGATCTCGCCCCGCTCGCACCCGTGAAGGGCGCACTGATGGCGCACGAACGCTACGGCGCGGATATCATCCTTGCCGGAAGGACGGAGGATATCCTGCGCGCGATGGAGCAGTGCGGCTGCAAGGACCTGCCCAAGGGCGTGGAGATCGCCAACGCGACGGAGGTCGTTGAGATCTGCGACGACCCGGCCACAGCCTTCAAGCACAAGAAGGACTCGTCCCTCACGGTGGGGCTCACGATGCTGCGCAACGGCGAGGCGGACGGCTTTGTCAGCGCGGGCAGCACGGGCGCGCTCCTTGCGGGCGCGACGCTCGTGGTCAAGCGCGTCCGCGGCCTGCGCCGTGCGGCGCTCGCGCCGACCATCCCGACGGCCAAGGGCAAGGCGGTGCTCATCGACTGCGGCGCGAACGCCGAGTGCACGGTCGAGTACCTGCTGCAATTTGCCTACCTTGGCAGCTACTACGCGCAGAAGGTCCTCGGCGTTGAGAATCCGCGCGTCGGCCTTCTGAACATCGGCGCGGAGGAGAGCAAGGGCGACACGCTGCGCCGCGAGACGTACCAGAGGCTCAAGGAGGCGGGCGAGGCGGGGCACCTCAACTTCACCGGCAACGTTGAAGCGAAGGAAGCGATGCTCGGCGAGTGCGACGTCATCGTCGCCGACGGCTACAGCGGCAACATTATGCTCAAGAGCATCGAGGGCACGGGCAAGCTCCTTTCCATCAAGCTCAAGGAAATGCTGATGCACAGCGCGGGCACGAAGCTGGCGGCGCTGCTGCTGAAGCAGCAGCTCGGTGACTTTAAGAAAATGCTCGACGCGAACGAGGTCGGCGGCACGGCGCTGCTCGGCATCTCGAAGCCCGTCGTCAAGGCGCACGGCAGCGCGAGCGAGGTCGGCTTCTGCAACGCGGTGCGCCAGGCGATGGAGGTCGCGCGCAGCGGCATCATCGGCGATATCGAGCAAAATATCGACAAGATGCGTATTGAACAGAAGGCAGAATAACGCGAATGCCAAAAAGCGGCAAAATGGGTATTGACAGTACAGTGCCTTTGCCGTATCATTTGGAAGAACCAAAACCGTGAGAGGAAGTATAAGACATTATGAGTCCCGAAGAAATTTTCAAAACGATGCAGAAGCTGATCGTGGAGCAGTTCGCGCTCGACCCCGACGAGGTCACGATGGACAGCTCGTTTGAGGAAGATCTTGGCGCCGACTCTGTGGACCTTGTCGAACTGGTGATGGCCATGGAAGAGGAGTTCGAGGTCGACGAGATCCCCGAAGAGGAGCTCACCTCGCTCAAGACGGTCGGCGACTGTGTGCGCTACCTGAGCACGAAGCTCGGTTAAAAAGAAGAAAGCCGCCCCGCTTCGCGCGGGGCGTCCTTTTATCAGGAGGAACGTATCATGCAGGCCCTGGAAGAGAAGCTGCAATATCATTTCAAAAACACGGCGCTGCTCGAAGAGGCGCTGCGCCACAGCTCGTATGCCAACGAGCACCGCGGGGCACACTTTTTCAGCAACGAGCGCCTGGAATTTTTGGGCGACAGCGTGCTCGGCTTTGTCACGGCGGAGTATCTGTTTGCCAAGCACCCGAACGCGCCGGAGGGCGAGCTGACGCGCATCCGCGCCCTGCTTGTGTGCGAGGACAGCCTGCACGAGGTCGCGCAGCGGCTGGAGCTGGGAAAATACTTAAAGCTCGGCAACGGCGAGGAGGGCTGCGGCGGGCGCACGCGCCCGTCCATTCTGGCCGACGCGACCGAGGCGGTCTTTGCCGCCGTGTACCTTGACGGCGGCATCGGCGCGGCGAGCGCGCTCATCCACCGCGTGCTGCTCGACACCGAGCGCGAGGAGGTCGCCGAGGAGAAGCGCCGCGACTACAAGACCCTTTTGCAGGAATTCGTGCAGCGCACGCCGAATCAGACGCTCTCCTACCGTCAGCTCGGCGAGAGCGGCCCCGACCACGACAAGACCTTCTGCTTCGAGGTGCTGCTCAACGGCGGCAGCGTGGGCAAGGGCGCGGGCCGCAGCAAGAAGGAGGCCGAGCAGATGGCCGCTAAGGACGCGCTCGAAGCGTTCGACAAGCGCTGAAAAGCATTCCGAATATGAAAAAATCGTCGTGACGCGGTCACGGCGATTTTTTGCTGCCCGTTTTCGGTTTTTCGAAGAGAATAGAGAGCCCTGCGTAGAGCAAGAATAAGCCAAAGGGCCTGCGGAGGACGGCGCTGTCGAGCGCTGTCGCGGCGAGGGCGGCGAGGAGCGCGCAGACGATGCCGGTCGGGATGGCCGCGCGCAGGGCGGCGGCGTCAAGGTAGCCGTTTTTTCGGTGCGCGAAGAGCGAGACGCCCGCCGTGGGCAGGAAGTAGAGCAGGTTGATGGCCTGCGCCGTGCGCTGCTCCACGCCGAAAAAGAGCGTCATGCACAACAGCAGCAGCGTCCCGCCGCCGATGCCCCAGGCCGAGAGAATGCCCGTCACAAGCCCGCAGAGCGCCGGGAGGAGCCACTGCGTCATAAAAGGTACCTCGCGGCCCCGTAGAGCAGGAAGAGCGCAAATATGCGCCTGAGCCACGTGTTCGGCACATTTTTGAACAGTCTCCCGCCGATGAGCCCGCCGATGAGCCCGCCGGCGAGATAGGGGAGAGCTTCCCTGAGCGGCAGCGCGCTGCGCAGGAAATAAACGCCCGCCGAGACGAGGCACACGGGGAGGATGATCGCCACGCAGGTCGCGAAGGCGGCCTTTTCCTCCAGCCCTGCCCACTTGCGCAGGAGCAGCACGAGCGGGATGCCCCCGCCCCCGCCGAAGAGCCCGTTCACCACCCCTGCGGCCGCGCCTGCTGCGCGGCATTTCGTCGCCTTTCGCATACTGCCCCTCCTAAGTAGTCTGCGCCCGCGGGCGCAGAGCGTGACGTTACTGCTTCTTGAAGCTCTGGCAGTCGGTGCACTGGTCCATGGTGGGGTTGGCCTCGTGCGTGCCGACCTGAATGGCGTTCAGCCCGCAGTACTGGGCGTCCTTGCAGTGGTTGGCGCAGTTGGTCACGGCGCAGCGGATGGCGGTGTTGGGCGTGCAGGTGCAGCCGCTGTTGGTATGCTCGGTCATAATCGTTCCTCCTGAAAGTAGTCTTGGCGTTTGCCGACGATAGCTTGCGCATATTTGCGCACAATATACGGAGGAGATCAAAGCGCCCCGCGCGCGAGAACGGAGCGCTTACTCGGGGCGCAGTCCGGCGCGTCAGAAGGGAGGGCTGAATATGGGGGTCAAAAGCCGGTTTAGATGTTATTCTGTCGATGGCGCTGCACGAACGGCAGGCGGTTGGCACTTCCCTGAGGGGAGGTGATGCTGATGGTTACATACGGTGAGCTTTTTGCTTACTCTCTTGTACTCGTAAGCCTTGCTGGTCTGATTATCCAGATCTGCAAAAGAAAATGACCGCCCCCGGCCAAGGAAAGCGGTCATTTCTTTTGAAATAATCTCTTTTTAAGGCTAACCGCTTGTCGCAGCGCCTTTTCTATGATCATTATAGCAGGTTGTGCGGCCTTGTCAAGCCAAGCTTGGCAGAGACCGTCAGGCGACGGTCCGCCCGGTGCCCTTGCAGAACGTCGCATCGACGTGTCCTGTCACACCGCGCCGGTTTTTGCCGAGACACAGCTCCGGCAGCGGCAGGCACGGGGCAGCACTGGAAACGGCAGGGGGCGGGCAGCAGTCCCTCCGCCCGCCCATCGCGGCAGGAGAGGGGTCAAGGCCTGAAAATAAGCATAAGAAAAACCCTGTAACCGTTGAGATCACAGGGCTTTCTTCTGTCATAACTCAACACTATAGATTTTTTGAAATTTGCTTTAAAAAAACGTCGTATGACAGCAAGAAAAACTTGATGCACAGAACTCACTTGTCTTTTGATTCTTCAGTTGTGTCAGAGACTGCTCCTTCCAGCAGATCTGTCACTACCTGATTAAGCTGTGCGGCATTCTTAGCAGTAATGACCGGCGTGTCTGACTGGGACTCAATGTCTTTTCTGGTTCGTCCAGCCACCTGACCGCCCGCCTTGGCAACTGCCAAATTCTCTTGGAAGGTCGTTGGTTTGCGATCTCTTGAAAACTGAGTGGTAGTGGCCTCCGCCAGCATATTCAGTACCAGTTCCAGCGTAGTCATGTTATCACGAAGGTTTTCCTTTTTCAAGCCCTTCAGATTTTTGTACTGCCGGGTGGACATGCCAGACCAGGCTCGGGAAATCTCGTCCGTGAGGATGGCGTACTCTACGCCTTTCTGCACACCGCGGGCATCCCATTCATCCGTCAGTTCTTTACGGACCTGGATGGCCTGCAGCCGCTGATTGATCCACTCACGGCTGTAACCCTTCTTGAGATAGGTTTCCAGAGCGCGGTCAATGGTCAGCTCCGGGTCGATGGTCTCCTCGATACGCTCTCGACCGACCTGTGCCAGCCACAACTTGAACGGTTCTGCCTTCTGGGAAGGAATAGACTGGATGATTCGGAGAAGCTGCTCGGTATCGGCTACATCAGTCAATCGTTTTTTGCCATCCGAAGCGGTCATTTTCAACTGGTTACAAGCTGTAACCGTTTCATTTCCCTCATCCTTCAGGCGTTTCTTCGTTACCTTCCAGTAGTTACGAGCTGCCTGATAATCTGGCTGATCAGTCAGCACAGCTACCACATCAACGACGGAAAAGTACCATTCTTCCTTTTCCTCATCCCATGCGGTTCGAATACGCTTGTCTTCGAACAGTTGGATATTATCGTTTTGTGCCATTTGAATCACCTCGTTCTGTCATGAATTCTTTCAGAAGTCCTTGGCACCCCTCCAGCACATCCTTCCAGGTCGCCTCGAAATCCTCGGTATACCATGGGTCCGCCACATTGCCGGGACGAGCGGTGTGATCCATCAGGAGGGACATTTTTTCGGCATAGTCGCCGCCGCAGATGCGGTACATATCCCGGAGGTTGGCCTGATCCATGCCGATCAGGAGATCGTATTCGTCGTAGTCCTGATTGGTGAGCTGCCGCGCCGCATGGCCGTTGCAGGAGATTCCATGCTCGGCCAGCTTGCGCCGTGCCGGAGGATAGACTGGATTGCCGATCTCCTCCCGACTGGTAGCCGCTGATTCGATATGAAATTGCGATGCCAGTCCCGCCTTTTTTACCAAGTCCTTCATCATGAACTCGGCCATGGGGCTGCGGCAGATATTGCCGTGGCAAATAAATAGTATTTTTATCATATCCTGTTCCTCCAATTTTTGCAGGGATATGCAGGGTTTTGCTGTTTTTTTGCGTCTTCTAAAAAACATTTCAAATCCTCGTCTTCGACAAATCACCGCATAACTATGCATATCTTTTCCTGAGATGGGGTAAAATCCGGGGTAAAACCGGGGTAATTTTTGCCGTTTACCCCAAGCTTATTTGCCCTCGTCCAACCGCTTGATCTCCGCCCTTGCGTCTTCCGCTTTGACATGGGTGTAGATATTTAAGGTGACAGAAATATCCGAATGCCCCATAAGATATTGCAGGATTTTTGGATTCATTCCGCTTTTTGCCATATTACTGCAATATGTATGACGGCACACATGGGGAGTGATCTTAGGCAACGGTTCTTTGTAAATACGGTTGTACCGTTCCACGGCGTGTGAAAACCGATGTTCCCAATCCATTGCGACCGAGGGGCGAACCAGACCGTTATGAATCGTCAGAAACAAAAATCCGGAGTATCCATCGACAACCGGTTCCTCCTCCAACACAGGGCGTGCAGCAATAATACGCTGCAAACATTCGTAAACATCCTTTTTCATAGGGATCTCCCGAATACCGGCCGAAGTTTTGGTGCTTGCTTTTTTGCTTGAAGGTTCTTCAATATAGAGCGTCCCATCTCTCATACGCTGAAGCTGGTGGTCAACGGTAATGATCCGCTTCTCCATATCAATATCCTTTAGCGTCAAACCGCAGAATTCACTAATACGAAGTCCGGTTTTAAACAGAAGATACATCCCATCGTAGTATTTCCGATAGTACTTACTCTCCGATACAAACAGCAAAAATTTGCGTTCTTTATCACGAGTAATTGCTTCTCTGCGGACAGAATCATCCACCAGTACATCAACCAATTGAAAATCAAACGGATTTTTTCGAATGTAGTCATTCTTTACAGCCAGAGCAAATGCAGGACGTAATACGCCTCGAATACTGTGAACAGAACTCGAACTTCTACCATCCTCCTGCTGCAAATGAATTAAAAATTCTTTCGCATCAATCTCTTTGATTTTGCTAATACGAAGTTGTCCGAAGGGTTTTGATTTCAGGATATTCATTGTGGTCTTATAATTCGCGACAGTATTCAGTTTCACATTGATTTTCGTAGCCAAGTATTTTTCACACAATTGTACAACAGTCAGATTCCCGCCGTCAGATGATATCCCATCTAACAAGTCAGCGGTAATCTGACGTTCCTGTACCCGAAGAGGAGGCGTGTTCTTTTTCCCTGGAGGATGGGGGTCTGTCGCTTCTAATCGCCAACTATAAACATCATGGCGTTTTCCGTCAACTCCAACATAGCGAAAACGATATCGCCCATCTGCGAGTTGGCTTTCGCCGTCTCGCAATTTCCTTTTTTTGTTGTCCTTACGCACTTCGCTCATATTACATCTCCTTTCAAACAGCGAAGAGGCTCGGTACAATATAACAAAATAATTATATCATACCGAGTCTTTAAATGCCAGCGCTGTTACACAGAATCTAACTGATCCAGAAAGGCTTCAAAGGCCTTCCGCTTAATTGTCAGCCGGTTTCCATTTGTGAACGCAATCCCGGAATAAGGATGTTCCTCTGCAATCTGCCGAATCTTTTTCTGCCCGATGCAAAAGTAAACAGCAGCTTCCTCGATTGTGAGGGCATACCGTTCGTCGAGGGCAGGCTTTTCAACCGCCATGGGAATCCCTCCTTTGAATAGGGCCGCAAGCAGACGCAAGCATCAAATCAAAGTCTGAATAAAACCCTTGAAACATGACCCCATCTTGTGTGATAAAACGCCCGCAAATATTTTTAGGAATACGATCCTTAGCATCAGTGTTGTCCAAAATAATTTGAGAGAGCACCTGATCAGCTCTGCCGCAAATACGGATATCTGCATTGTTTTTGATTTGTCCCGGTAAGATTGTAGCATCCGGTCTTTGGGTGGCCAAAATGAGATGAATCCCAAAGGCGCGACCCAAACGAGCAATGGTTGATAACTCCGATATAATGATATCTATCTCGGATTTCATCTCCTTAGAGACACCAGTTTTGTCTAACAGCTCCGCTACCTCATCACAGGCAAACACAATGCGCGGAAGATCTTCCTGCACACGCTGATTGTAAGAATCCAGATTGGGACAATCCATAGACTTGAAACTTTCTCTGCGGCGATACAGCTCAGATGTCAGATTATCTAAAATCTGCTTCAGTGTGCCCATGTCATAGCACATCGTGCAGTTTTCCTCCCATGCTTGTCCGAAATCCACTCCTCCTTTAAAGTCCGCAATATAGATCACAGCACCTTTTATGGCACATTGCATCAGCAGCGATTTCAGCAATACTGATTTGCCGGAACCTGTTGTTCCCCCAATCAGAACATGAGGCGTTACAGACAGGTTGATGTATTTGATTCCACTTAAACTTCGCCCTAAAGCCAGTTCAAACGATTTATGGGACAGATATTTTATATTCCATGGTTCACTTGCAGTTAAGGCAGTTTTTGCTTTTACAATATGGAGATAGATTGTGTTGATACGTGATTTTAACTGGATATCCGCAACATATGCGTTCAGAGCCGCTTCAATCTCCGCCTGCTTATCTTGTATCATCGCCAATGTGATTCCCGGTGCATACAACTTTAAAATCACGATTTCCGAATCATTGTCCATGCGTTGTTCCAAAAGAAACGGCGCCTCGGAAGCCGCATTGCGGATACCCGCTTGAAAAAGGGCATTATGAATATGTCTGGCACTAAGCGGCCGTCCCAACAGGTAGAGCAGAATAATTGCTCCCAAACCAAACAAAAACGGACTTGCAAGCTCAAAAATACTCTGCACAATTGGGGACTGACCACTGTAGAACTGGCAAATTGCAGCGACTACTACCAAATAGAAGATAACCGCAATTTGGTTGTACATCTTTCGGAGCGACAACACTCCATTACGAATGTAATACGCGAAGAGAAACAGGTTTGTTTCCATAGAAACTGATTCTCGGTCATTGCTCATAAGTTTTCCCCCTTTGAGGATCGATATTGATTGCAGATACTCTCCAAAACAGATTGGGGAGTATCTTCTGTAACTTCTTTTATGTGTGATTGCAGCCACGAAGGGATGGGACTAACCATCGTTTTAACTGGGGTATATTTTTTTGTATCCTTATCAAATTTTTGGATGTATATTTCCGTTTTAGATACTGTCCATACTTCTTGCACTCTTCTATAAAACTGCAATTCATTGTCGATGGATGATAATGAATAAGCACGTAAAAAACAGTCTATTGGCAGAACTGTGGTGATAAAACAAATTGAAAACTTCGGTATTTTATTATGATATCTGGATTTGATTGGTGATGCGTGATAGGGATCGAGAAGTTTCAGCAGTTCAGCGTATTCCAAAGATTCTTCTGGCCGAAAATCGTCCAGAATTATGATTTCCTCGCCATTATAATTGGAAAACGGGTCTTTTCCGGAGGCTGAAATATATGCTGATTTTCCCATCTGTTGTGCATATAGTTTGCACAGTAAAGTCTTTCCGCTTCCGCTCTCACCTGTAACATAGATCACAGCTAAATTCCGGTTGTTTTGTTGTGCAATGGCTTCAATATGATCTGCATATTCCCATGCATGCATAATTTTAGGTTGATTCTTGGAGTAAATTATCGGGTCAATAAAATGTTCGTAATTTTGTCGAGTAATAATTCCCTCGGCACATTTTTCCAATATTTCTTCCAAGTCCCTTTTTTGCTCCTTAGATTCAAAAAACTGTTGAATATCAAAAGAAGATGTAAACTGTTCAATGTCATACTGTGACTTTTCCGGCTGATTACAATGAAGATAATATTTCAAAAGAAGATATTTATTTGTTTTGATTTTTTGAACCAACTCAGTCTTTGTGTGAAACCAGGCTGCAATGTGTTCAAATTGAACATTTGTGCTCCCAAATCCAAGGTAAATATGGAAATGGGGCTTTTTTATCTCATTATTGTCATCTAAATCACTATCATGTAATATGAAAGCATATTCTTTAATGGATTGTTTCAGTTCTATGATTGATATGATTTTTCCTTTGTCCCAACCATCCTCGGCGTACAAAATCACTTCTGCACGTTTCGGCATATTGTGGTCTCCTTTGCGTGTATTGTTACACCTTTTACACTTGACCCTGTGACGCAGCCCAGCAGGGTCAAGTGCATATAAATCAGGGATGAACGGATGTTATTACACCCATTACACCCTATTTCCGTGGCTGGGCAAATGCCCAACCACGAAAATGGCCGCCAGGCGGGGCAACCCCGAAAGGGCTGCTCTGCCTGGCGGTTGCATATGTCATCAGGTCTTGGTCTTACCATCGACAATGCGGACAGCGGATGCCTTGGCTGCAATCCGAAGATCATCCGGGCGTCCATAGATGGACATGGTCAGCCCATCAAACTGCACGACGGGGTTACCAGTGCACTGTTCCAGCTCGGCTGACAGCGTCGGCACAGACACCGCCAACTCCTCATAATCGCGCTCTGGTAAAACACAGGTGACAGTATATCCATCCTGCTCGTTGGTGCGCTTGCCATCGGCGTACTTGTACTTGATTCGCACGCCCTTAACAATTGCGGTCTTGCCGCAGGTGGCGTAGGCATCGATTTTTGCGTTTTTAATGTTCATTTTTGATCTCCTTTTCGCTACATCATCATGCTGAAGTCGCAGAGCCGCCCATACGGGTCGGTTTTGATGATCACATTCTTGCCAATCAGTGTGCTGATTGGGCACCCAATCCCCTCGACACTTTCCTGACTGACAAAAAAATCGATCGGCTTACGTCCGCTGACACCCACAATACGATCCAGCACATAGACCCTGTACCCTACGATACGGCGTCCGCAGCAATCACGGCTCGTCGCCGACATGTAACCAACAATTTCCATAGTGTTGCTATCCTCCTTTCTCCGCCGCAAGACATGTAGCTAATATGTCGCCCGGCAGCAATGCCATCCGGATGGTTCCTGTCATAATAATACATCTTTTGTAATATCTTATCTTCACGCCATTTTGTGCATTTTTTATGTAAAACTACACAAATTTGTAAATAGGAGTCATGTATGCTACTATATACAAGTCTTAATCCATTCTGTGTCTTCGTAGGAGGGGTGAAATGTCATTTGCAGATATTTTTCGAGAGCTAATTAAAATTGAAACGTGTCAAGTTGTGTGCTGGACTGACTCTAACGGATTCGCCATGGAATATACAGAAATTCCGATACTCGCCAAACACAGCGAAAAATTTTATGAATGGACCAAACAGCAATTTATTGAGAGCGATACCTCGTCCGTTGATGAGGAACTGGATGCCTATGCACAGGATATGATTGAAAATGCAGTTGCATTCAGGCCCCCGATAGCTTCAGAAAATACCATTCAAATTGCAGCTAACTTGCAGATCGTCATTAAAAAAATTGAAAATGCTTTAGATGTTGCAAAAAAAGAATTTCTCGAAGTGAATCCGACATTTTCACCAGAGCAAGCAGACATCGAATTGGATTCTGCTAAGTGGAATCTGAATCTAATTAAAGACTTTTGTGATTATTATGTCGCTGACAGGTATGGCGCAATAGATAATTTTTGGGTATTTCGAAGCTATATTCAGCCAGGCAACAATCATTTATATGACATCCCAGTTCCTGGGAGATATAAGGACGGAATTGAATCTACATATGGAGAAACCGTGGATTTCCGTCGAGCGTGCAATATTTCAAACTATCAAGTCGTTTACTTAGTAAGCAACCTGTATGAATATTGTTTTGCGTTGCTGGATTTTCTAACCAATCATAAATGCAGACTGGAGAGGTGCAAACGCTGCGGACGTTTTTACGTTCCGTTCAAGGGTATCCGCAACAGCAAATACTGTAACAACATCGATTGGAAAATAGGAAAAAGTTGCCTTGAATTATCAAAAAGCCGAGAATTAACGGATATCCACAAAAAAATCTATAATAGATTGAGAATCCGTAATGGCCCTGATGCTGATGAACAATTGCGAGCCTTTTTAGATACTGCTGCAGAACACCGCCGAAAAGTGAAGCAAAGGGAAGAAAGCATTGAAGAGTACATGCAGTGGCTGGAGCAGCAAGATGAATGTACTCGCAAGCGCTCCCGTAAAAGCTCGTAACTATCGGTTTGTACCGGACAGTATTGCTATATTGATTTTATTTTTTACCCCAATCCAGCGCTTAATAGGCAAAAAAAGATCTCCGTTCAACGATTGTGGACGGAGGTCTTTTTTGTTTAGTGGGTTCTGATAGCTATTCAATTTCTCAATATCTTATCAATCATCAGTTCAACGCATTCAGGATTATCAAGGGTGTACACATTCTTTTCCTCTCGCTGAGGGCGTTCCATGAGCCACCACTGGCGCAGTTGGCTGGCCGGAGTGCCGGACATGATGAACGAATTGAGGACAACTGTTTTGCCATCTGCCGTAGGTGCCAGTCTGGTCTCCAGTTCCTTGATGGTCTTGTAAAACTCTACCTTCGGATCATCTGACCTAATATGCAGCAAGCCTTTCGGATCAATAAAGGAAATATACTGCTTGTCCTCGGTGTCAATCCACAGAATATAGTCCGGATAGAAGTTACCCGCCTCGAAGAAGCCCATACCAACCTTACTCTTGTTACGGAGCAGGTACAGAGACTTCCCTTCCAATTCACTGCTGTGAGTCTCAACATAGGTTTTCAAGTGGTCAACAAACAGCATTTCATCCATGTTCAACGCAACAGGAGACACCTGGATCTTCAGGTTGCTTTTCTCCAAGCAGATCAACGGTGCATACAGATGAGACTTGAAGTCAAACAAAACCAGCCTGCCATGGAAGGAATCCTTCTTGTAAACATCCAGGCCGTTGTTGGCCTGCAGTACAGCGGAAATCTCGGAAATGAAAGTCTCTAATTCGTCGCCGGTCGTATCCAACGCGTTCTGCTGAGCATAGGTAATGGTATATTCATCAACAAAATTGCTGTCATCCGCATCCAGAATGGCATACTCCAGCATGGGTGCTTCCCAACGCTCTTTCTCATACTTGAAGAACTTATCCATATAGGATTTCAGTGCCATGATTGCATAGTCCGTGGCCGCTTCAAGCTTCGCCATACTGTTGATTTCCATATGATTTACAGGAATCAACAGACCGTACCAGCCATCTGTCCGAAGAATATCCAGCAACTTATCAGCAACGATGCTGATGTTAAAATAACGCTTTTCGCTCTTATATTGCTGCAGTTCCTCGAAGATGCGCTGAATATCCAACAGCGGCAACACAGCATCGGGGAGTTTGTGCTCCTCAGGAAGGGATTCGATTTTGAAGCTGTCGGTAGAATCAATGGTTTGAATTCTGCTTCGACAATCGATGACAGTTCTGCTTTTCAGCAGGTATCTCCGGAATCCCTCATCCGGCTTATCAAGGATCAAGCGCTTTGCCTGTTGTTTGAAATTGGCTCCGTCCTTCACCTTGATGACATGAAGTTTCTTGCCTTGGGCCTCATTGAATCGACTGATCACAGGCAGGCGGAATTCATGAACGGTATCATTGGTAGGTGTGCCTTCCTGCTCCAGATAGCTCTTGAAATCCTCCATGTACTGTGCTTTCACGCCAAAGATGGTGAGTGTTTCAAGTAATTCAATGTGTTTCGGGATTTTTACGCCCGCATCCAGCTCCCGTGAGCGCTTCAGGCAACCTTCGTAGCCTTTCAAGCGGACACCGCGACCAAACAGCTGAATAGCCTGGGCCCCTTCTCCTTTTGCAAAATTAATCAAGCCCATGGTGGATACACGCCAGCTATTCCAACCTTCCGTAAACTTACGAGAGCCGATCAGTATCTTGATTTTGGAATTTTGCGCATTGATGCTGCGGAACAGGGATTCTGACACAAATTCCTCGTTGCTGACGATGATCCCCTTCTGCTCGCAATTTTTCAGCAAGCCGGAAGTGTCTCCGATATTGATCACACCGAAGTAATCTCCGTATTCACCGACCTTCAGGCCGATTTCACCAGAAACCTGACGAATATTTTCCAGTCTCAGCCGAGGTTCGTCGGCGTTCCCATCGGTATTGAACACAATACGAAGAATATCTGCGAAAATCACTGCAGGATCCATATCCTGACCGAATATATCCTGCAGAGCTTGGAAATCGCGGTAGAACAGTTCCTTTCCGCTACCATCGATTAATCCGGTATCCTCGTTCAGAACAGCGCGAATGTGCTCAATACTCAGCGCACGATTGCTCAGGAAGGTGTTAAGGAATACCAGCACTTCCTCCACATCGGTGAGCAGCTCTTTTTCTGCCTGTGACAGGCCGCTGCTCTTTACCGGAGCGGTTACACGGTTGCCGACAAACACCAGCAGAGGCTTCTCAATATGGAATTCCCGCAACTCGTCAGTCTTCGTCTCAAACAGCTTCATCTGCTGATAGAAGGACATCAGGCAGCCAACCAGATACAGGTGCCGATGCTCCGCATCTACGCTGCCCTGAAGGTTATAAATGCGGTAATCCTTTCCGTATCCGTCGCCGTAGAAATACTTATAGGAATAGTCCATAATGATGGATTTTCCGTATTCCTCCATCAGCGCCCGCTCATCCTTTGCTTTTTGGGTGTTGCCGGCGGCATTTGCGTTCAGAGCCTGTTTAAAGGTTGCGGAATATTCAAAGGCAAAGCCTTCTGCGGAGAGGCGGGTGCGGTAATCGTACCATACATCACCGGACAGGCCGCGGTGCCCTTCGTCCACCAGTACCAGATTGTTCTGCTCAAAGCTGTCAACAGAGACAGTCTTGATCTTGCCTTCCTCCTTCAGCTTGTTCATGTCGATTACGATGACATCATCCCGGCGGGTAGTGAAGCCGCGATCTTTCTGGAACATTGCTGCGGGAATGGAAGAAAGGGCGAGTTCTTCCAGGTGCTGATTGCTCATGCCCTCATTGGGCGCAAGCACGATCACCTTGTTAATGGACAGCTTACTGTTCATCCGCTTAGCCCGCTTAAAATAATGAAGAAATTGAAGGATATTCATGTGCATGATCAGCGTCTTGCCGCTGCCGGTGGCGCACATGAACGCCAGCTTATTCAGCTTGTCTACGGTGTACGGCTGAAAATCGATCAGGCCAAAAGATTCGGTTCTCTTTGTACTCAGCCAGTTGTTCAGATCCGCACAAAAGCCTTCCGCGTCAGTGAAATACCGATCCAGATAGATTTCTGTGAACAACAGAGCGACATACTGGAAATATTTCCACCGCAATCCTCCGCGCTTTTCGCCCACCTGCCGTGTGTGGCGGCAGATATTTGAGTCATAGAGGCGAAGCTTCTCCGGTGTAATGGCTGCACCCTTCATCTTGCTGATGCGGGCAATGTAATCGCAGAAATAGGTGCCGCCACTTTCGTTGAAACCCTCATATTCGGCGCTGTTGAGCTTCTCGCTGAGCGCACCCAAGGAGTCGATCTTCAGCTCATGCAGGAAATACCGGAACAGAACAAGTTGATCGTCGAAAGATGCTTGCGGGGCAGTTTTTCTTGCCATAGCTTACACCTCCTCGAACATGCGCTTTTTGAATTCGATCTCCGTCATCTGCACCGTCCAGCCTTCGTTGCTGCGACGCAGATTTTCCAAATTGCTATCACCGTTGACGAAAATCACATCGTGTTTGCGACCCTGGGCATTCTTTCGATAGGTGGTGAAGTATGCGTCCAGAGCGGCATTGGATGCGATCACGTCCTCAGTGACGGTGCGCCAGATCACCAGCGCGCGGCGGCCGTCGGGCAGAGTGCCTTCAATCTGCCGGAAAGCATACTGACCATTGAGGTCACTGACCAGATCCACCGCACCTTCGTAGGCAGGAGCTTCTGCAGGCTTGCTGAGATAGTAGGAGATGGCGCTCTGCCGGGTGACCGTCAGACCGATCAGATAATTGAAGGTCTCGACCAGATCCACCGGGCGCTCCTTGCACTCATTCTTATCGGTGATTTTCATAGTGTAGGCGAAGGGATTGGAGAACGCCTCCACGTCCAGCAGGCTGCCGCGGCTCTCCAGATCCACCATGTAGTGGATCAAGTAATCCTCGCCCAGCAGCGACTTGAGTTGTCCACCGTTGTCGGAAAGCTGGATATTGGAAAGTGCGTCTTCGTAGCTTTCTAAACGCATATATTTGATGATCTGGGAGACACCGGTATTTCGATTCTGCGGTTTGCCATTTTTCCAATCGGCAGAATATACGACCTTTTGCATACGCGGCTTTGTAACCGAGTCAAAATACTCCCCCATCTCAACAAGAATGTATTTCCGTTTTCCACCATCCTCAGTATTCAGCTTAATCACTGCATGTCCAGTTGTACCTGATCCGGAGAAATAATCAAGGAATATGGCTTCGGGAGAGTAAGTCATAGCTTGAAGGCTTGTTACAACAGCGTTTATACTTTTAGGGAACGAGAAATTGTGCTTTCCGAGTCCAAAGATATCATTCAGAAGTTCTGTTCCGTATGTGCTCGAATCCATTTGCGGACCATACCAAAGAGTCTTCCTATGCTTGGGCTTTCCGTCCTGAAAATAATGGATTTGGATTTTGCCTCTTATTTTTTTGGCCCAAACCGTTCCTTCTGCAACATCGTTCATAATACGATCTCTACCATAATACCATCTCCGCTCAATTCCTTCATCATCAATAGGCCATATAACTTCGATTTCAGAAGAAGTGTTCTGCGGAATTGGGTCGGAGGATCCAAGTGCTTCTGTTACGCCAATTATTTCCAGAGAGCGCTTATTTACTTCTATCCCATAAAACATTCCCGGATTTGATTGCCGAGTGGAATCCGTTCCCGTCCGTCGCAAATTCCTTCTTATATCATCTGATATTTCCCTCTCGCGCGTAATAAGATCTTTTCCACGGGGTATTGCCCACACGCCATATTCATGAGTATACGCGAAATTGCTTTTTACTCGCCCGCGATGATTGTATTCAATAATGACCGGTCGAATTCCATATAACGGCATTTGCTGGCGCATCATAGAAAACAGATGCGGGTATTCTGCGTCATCGATCATAACGCACTCAACTGCGTCCTCGGTAAGAAGCTGATTACCAAGTGCAATACGGCTTCCCAGAAGCGAAAGCCAACTACTGTCTTTATAACCGTTTTTATAAATAATCTCCATTCCATCGGTGTTGTATGGAGGGTCAATATAAATACCGCTTACAGTCCTGTTGTAGCGGCTATTCAAAAGTCTTAATACATGATAGTTGTCGCCATTGATCATCACACCATCCGTTTGCGCGTCCAGATCCGGTATACTCTCCAGCAGCCTGAATTTGAATGTATTGGAAAAATGCTTGGTATCGATGATCAGATTCTGATTCAGGCGCAGAAAATCGACGGACGGCGGGTCCGTCCAGCCTTCCGCTTCGTCGATAGCGTACATGGCGATCCATTCATCAATCTGCGCTTTGTTCCCGATAATCTCCGGCCAGAAGGATTCATCGATCTTGTCCAGCGTGATGCACCAGTTGGTCTCCACCACGAACTTCTTCTTCAGCCACAGTTTTTTCTGGAAATCCTCGATCTGGGCGAGAAAATCAATAATGATCTTACCGACGCGCTTGATGGCCTTTACCTTGGCAAGATAGGTCTCCACGCGGGCCTCGCTGTCGGTGTCCAGATCCTCCAGATGCATGACCTCACTCTTGATGAAGAAATCCAGCTCGCGCGTCAGGAATCCGTGCAGATCCTTGTGGATGAAATAATCGAAAGTGTTCTTCGCCACATAGCCCTTCAGATGCTTCTCCAACAGGGTTGTCGTCTCCCGGCCTTTGCCAGTGGGGATCGGCGCGATCAGCGGATTCAGCTCTGCCCGATGCTGGGACAGCAGCCATGCCGTAATTGCGGCATAGTTCTCCTCTGCATACTTCTTTTTCTTGTCTGCGGGAATATCATACACGAATCGGATCACGATCTCGCCGGCATCCGCATTGTATTCAAAGGTTTTTAGGCCGGGATAGTTTTCCTCGTCTTCTGTAAAGAGCATGAATGTGCGCTTGCTGTCCTTGCTTTCCTTGTTGTTGTTCTGCTCGGTGGTTGCATCCACCAGGCGAAAATGAACGGAGATGCCATCGAATACGAAAGTATAGTCCTTGAAATTCTCGCTGGTTTTGATGTAGTACTGATCTTGATTTGCCCAGTAGAGCTTTACTTCCTCGCCCTCGTAGGGGATAGCGTACACGCCTTCCTTATACCGACGTTTGGAAATAAAATCGCCATCCTCATAGTACCGGTTAAAGAAGGAATATAGCGCAGAATACACGTCTGTCTCCAGTGCGGCCAGATCAGCACCTTCCGCAAGCTGCTTCTTGAGCTGAACATACTTCTGCTTCATAGGCGCAGTGCCAGGCAGCACATCTACAGTCATGCCCATGGCGGCAACGCTTTCCTCAATCTGCGTCATCTGGGCGCGGATTTCCTCCTTACTACCTTGTGCGAAGGGAGCAAGAGTTTCCTGAACCATCTGAGGCAGACGCTGCGTCAAAAATTCTTCAATTTGTGTTTTGCGGAGGTTCATAACGCGATAGATACCAAAATCAAGATCTGATTTATCGAGTTCAAAAATCTGTTTCAACAGGCTTATAAAGCGATTTAACCGTTCATTCATAATGATACTCCTATTCTCTATTTTGCGCCGGGAAGCATTTCCTTCAATACTGTCCGAATATTGTTCCATTGGTCTGGATGTACCCGGATCAAATCATTAATGTCTGCTGGTATTTCTTGCCTGCATTTAGCAGCCTTATCAAACAAGTCATTTGGTTGAATCTTATCTGCCGCAGGGAGATTTGCATCCAGCACTTCAAACATTTTCTCGAGGATTTCCTGCGACGGGGGTGTTCCGGCCAAATTTTCATAAAAGTAAGGCTTATTGATCCCAACTGCTGTGCAAAAATCGATCTTACTCATGCCTGCTTTGTAAATTTCTACTACAAGAAATTCGCCGAATTCAGACAATTTCTTCTTGCGTTTACCCATCTGCAGTTATCCCTCCTCCCAAAAGTATGTATGTATACATATTAACATATTATTCGAAGGAAAGCAAGCCATTTGAAGCGACAGATAACCTCGCAGTTCGATATAACACATTCATTATGATCGGCTAAGGTATCAGAGCAATCCTCTTGTTTTCCGTACCAGATACAACGAAAGATTTGTAATCGGTCCATTTTTCAACCGTGGCTTTATCTGTATGACGCTCAACATAGAATTGACGGTTCTTCTATACCAGAATGGCTATCTGCCTGAATGGGATGAAGCGGTGTTTGAGAAGGTCATGGAGCAGTCTCAAAAGATGCTCTAATAAAGGATAATAGGAAGCTCCTCAAAAAACGAAAAAGGCCACGCAGCAGACATTACAGTCTGTTGTGTGGCCTTTCTCTTGGCACCAGCTTGAGGATGTCATGGAGTAGTACCCTGTAAGTGCAGTCGCAAGATCCCCAAAAATCTGTTAAACTGAAAGAACGGAGATGGAGGGAATCGCAATGAAGCATTACAGCAAAGAATTCAAGGAAGAAGCGCTGAAGCTGTCAGACGAGATCGGCGTGAAGAAGGCTGCACAGCAGCTCGGTGTTGCGTACTACACGCTGGCGGACTGGCGTAGCATACGCCGAAATACACCGCCCGCGAAGACACTGAGCGCAGAGGAGCAGACGATCCGCATCCGTGAGCTTGAGCGAGAAAATGCCGAGCTGCGAACTGCAAACGACATTCTCAAGGATGCACTCGGTTTTTTCGCAAAAGACCGCAAGAAGTAAAAACGTGTGAGCGATACCTGTTCGTAGTCGAACGCAAGGGCGTCTACACGGCAAAGGATATGTGCCGTGTTCTGCACCTGAGCGAGTCCGGTTATTACCGGTGGCTTCGAAACAGGGGCAGGCACAGCAGCCGTCAGCTTCTTGCGGGAAAGGTCAAAAAGATTCTCGAAGAGCATCCGGATAACCGAAACTACGGCGTGGATCGCGTCTGCCTTGCGCTTGAGCAGGATGGCGTTGACGTCAGCCGGAGGACAGTGTATCGCGTGATGAAAGAGAATGGCTGGCTCCATAAAAGACGCATTCCGCATGGAATCACGAAAGCCACGACAGAAGCGCAGGAGCAGGAAAACATTCTGAAACGGGACTTCAGTGCCCAGCGCCCTTCGGAGAAGTTTCTCACAGATATTACCGAGGTACAGTGTGCGGACGGCAAGCTGTATGTGTCTCCGGTCATGGACTGCTTCAGCGGCGAGATCGTCGCGCTCGAGATGCGGGACAATATGAAGAAGGAGCTGTGTATTGATACGGTACGGCAGTTGGAGCGGCTCTATCCGAGTCTGAGCGGAGCGGTGTTCCACTCGGATCGCGGCAGTCAATACACCAGCTTAGCCTTTCGTTCCGAGCTGTCTCACTGCGGCATGATACAGAGCCTCGGCGGCACCGGACATTGCTTCGACAACGCACGGATGGAAAGTTTTTTCGCCACGCTCAAAAAAGAGAAGATCTACCAGATCGCGGCATACAAGCTGCCGAGAGAACAGGTCAAAACGATCATTTTCCGCTATGTTTTTATCTACTACAACCGCGTTAGGATCTATACGCGCAACCCGCTGGGACTGCCGCCTGTGAAGTACCGGGAGTGGGCGCAGGCGCAGACGGCAGCCTGATCCGATGCCGCCGCAGTTTTCCTGCGTTCCGCTACGCTCCACTTCGGAAAACTGCGCTGTATTACCATGCTTTTCAGATTTTGGGTGTTTCCCGACTGCACTTTTCTTGACATTTCCATCACTTAAAATAAGTGTAAAAACCTTACGAAATCCATAGGATATCGTGAGGGTGTTATATTATACGAGCCGCAAATTACTATCTTATTCTTTGGGGTAAAACTGGGGTAAAATCGGAAACTGGTGTACTAAAATCCCTGCAATTTCAAGAGAAAACTCGCATTCTGCAGATGTTGCCGTGACAGATAAACAGGATCCTCTTCATACTGCGTTCTCTCCGAAATCTCA
>ENA-UOJV01000682-UOJV01000682.1-human-gut-metagenome-genome-assembly--contig:-C82-NODE-682-length-46738-cov-8.618833_pt1 | contig 46738 bp, 49 predicted proteins | sample MGYA00242356_ERZ723903 | MGnify/ENA metagenome assembly ERZ723903
GTCGCTCTTGGGCAAGTTTTAACCCTCCTTACGCGGCAACAAAGCCTCTTGATAGCCGATAGCATCTAGTTTATTTCGCACTTCAGAGTCAAAAATCCTCTTTTTTGCAAAAATTTTTTCACGAATTTCTTCAAGAATTTCGGGTTTTGCAACCAGATGCTTGATCTTCTTCTTTTTGGGATTGTCTACCTTTCGCTGACAACCGTTTGCGATGGCCACATGATCCTTGTCAAGGACGGCCACGACCACGAAGTAATGCCCCGCGTCGCGTCCGGCTTTGGAAAAGACCACCCGGCCAACTTCCATAGGGAACGAGCTCATCGCTTCTCCTCCTTATGATATCCGGGCAGCGAAAGCAATTCGGGTTCGCCATCCGTGATGAGGATGGTGTGTTCGTAATGCGAGCAGAGGCTGCCGTCGGTGGTGACTACCGTCCAGCCATCGCGGAGCGTTTTCACATTGTAGCTGCCCGCGGTGATCATCGGCTCAATGCAGATGGTCATGCCCCGGCGCAGCCGCACACCATGTCCCGGCGCACCGAAGTTCGGAATGCTGGGATCCTCGTGCATCTCGCGCCCGATTCCATGCCCGCAAAGGTCTCGCACCGCGGCAAAGCCGCGCTCCTCAACATATTGCTGAACGGCATGGCCGATATCGCTGACGCGATATCCTTCGCGCGCCACTTGAAGGGCGGCGAAAAAGCTCTGCTCCGTCACGTCAATCAGGCGCCGAGCCTCTGGGCTGACAGTGCCGACGCCTACCGTAAAGGCGCTGTCGGACTGCCACCCATCCAGGATCAGGCCCGAATCAATCGAGATAATCTGGCCCTCGCGCAACACCGTGGATTCATTCGGAATGCCATGCACCACCTGAGAATCCACCGACGCGCAGATCGAGGCAGGATACCCCTCATAGTTCAGGAAGGAAGGGACGGCGCCGTAACCGCGAATGAGCTTTTCCGCATAACGGTCAAGCTCCTTCGTGGTGATACCGGGCTCGATCTTCCCTTTCAGCTGCTCAAGAACCTCATGCAGCAAGGCGCCCGCCTCGCGCATCTTGGCAATTTGAGAAGCGTTCTTGATGGTAATCATTTCGTTTCACCCAGCGCCTTGAGGATCGCTTCAAAGCAATCCTCCATCGGCTGAGCGCCGTCCACGCGGCGCAGCAGCCCGCGCTGTTCGTAGAACTCGATCAGCGGAGCTGTCTGCTTGTGGTAAACGTTCAGTCGGCTGAGCACCGTCTCGGCCTTATCGTCATCCCGCTGGATCAGCGCCGCGCCGCAGCGCTCGCAGTCCGTCCGCCCATTCAGGCGGGAGATGTGGTAGGTGCCGCCGCACGCGGGGCAGACCCTGCGTCCGGAAAGACGGGCAATCAGCTTTTCGTCGCTGACGTCGATATCCACCACGGCGTCAATGTCGGCAAAACCGGCAAGCGCCTGCGCCTGCGGCACGGTGCGGGGGAAGCCGTCGAGCACATAGCCCTTTTGACAGTCCTCCTGCCCCAGCCGTTCGCGCACGATGTCTATCACAACGGAATCCGGCACAAGCGCGCCGGCATCAATGTAGGCTTTGGCAGCCAGACCGGTCGGCGTTTGTTCCTTGATGGCGCGGCGAAGAATATCGCCCGTGGAAATCTGCGGGATCCCCAGCCGCTCGCAGACGCGAACGGCCTGAGTTCCCTTGCCCGCGCCGGGCGGGCCGAGAAAAATCACGTTCATGCTCAAGTACCTCACGCTGACCGCGTCATCAACCGAGGAAGCCCTTGTGATGACGCATGACCATCTGCGCCTCCACCTGGCGGATCGTCTCAATACCCACGGAAACCGCGATCAGCACGCTGCTCGCTCCGAACGGAGCGCTGATGCCGAAGATGCGGGTCAGCAGGGTCGGGATGGTCGCCAACACGGCGAGGAACAGGGCGCTGAACAGCGTCAAACGGCCGGACACGCGGGAGAGATAATCGCTCGTCGCGCGGCCCTGGCGGATGCCGGGGATGATGCCGCCGTTCTGCTGCATGTTCTTGCTGATGTCAACCGGATTAAAGGTGATGCTGGTGTAGAAGTACGTGAAGGCGATAATCAGAACCGCCAGCACAATCTGATACCAGATGCCGCTCTGGAAGCCCTGCCACCACACGTTAATGCCGCTCGTCGGGAAGAACGCAAAGATCGTCGCCGGGAACTGCAAAATGGCAAAGCCGAAGATCAGAGGCATCACGCCGGTCGAGTTAATTTTCATCGGGATGTAGGTGGACTGGCCACCGTACATCTTGCGGCCCACCACGCGCTTGGCGTACTGGATCGGGATGCGGCGTTCGCCCATGTCCACAAAGGTGATGGCCACGATCATCGCCAGCAGCGCAAGCACGATCACGATCACCGCGATCGGATGCACCGTACCGGCCACCATGCCAACCGCAGCCTGACGGCCCCAGTTGAACATGTTGGAAACGATACCGGCCATGATCAGCAGGGAGATGCCGTTGCCGATGCCGTTCTCGGTGATACGCTCGCCGATCCACATCGCCAGGGCGCTGCCCGCTGCCATCGACAGACCGATGACAAGGTACCAAACTCCGCCATAGGAATTGGCACGCATGGCAAAGACGAGGCCAACCGCCTGAATGAACGCCAGGACGACGGTCAGGTAGCGGGTGTACTCGTTGATCTTCTTGCGGCCCTCCGGGCCTTCATTCGCCAGCTTCTCCAGTGCCGGAATGGCAACCGTCAGAAGCTGAAGGATGATGCTGGAGTTGATGTACGGAGTGATACCCATGGCCATGATGCTCATGTTCTGGAAAGAACCGCCGGTCATCATGTTCATGAAGTCAAGGATCGAGTAATCCTTCACCGCGCTGGCCACCGCCGAGACGTTGATGCCCGGAACCGGGATCACGCACAGCAGGCGGTAGATCAGCAGCATGCCGAAGGTGTAGATGATCTTCTTGCGGAGCTCCGGAATGCGCCAGGCATTCTTCATCTTTTCCAGCATATCAGATCACCTCAGCAGTTCCACCGACGGCCTCGATTTTCTCCTTCGCAGAACCAGTAAACTTCACGGCCTTCACCGTCAGCTTCTTGGTCAGCTCACCGTTGCCCAGAACCTTCAGACCGTCCAGTTCCTTGCGGATGATCTTCTTCTCCACCAGCAGCGCGGCGGTGACTTCGGTGCCGTTCTCGAACACCTCAAGCTCGCTCACGTTGACAGTGGCATATTCCTTGGCAAAAATGTTCTTAAAGCCGCGCTTCGGCAGCTGGCGAACCAGAGGCATCTGGCCGCCTTCAAAGCCCGGACGCTTGCCGCCGCCGCTACGGGCCTTGGCACCCTTGTGGCCCTTGCCGGACGTCTTGCCCAGGCCGGAGCCGACGCCGCGGCCCAGACGGCGCGGCGCGGTGGTGGAGCCCAGTGCGGGCTTCAGCTCATTCAGCTTCATGGTGAATCCTCCTTAGTCGCTGATTTCGACCACAGACACCAGGTGATTGACCTTGAAGATCATGCCGCGGATAGACGGGGTATCCTCAAACACCTTGGTGGAGCGGATCTTGTGCAGGCCCAGAGCCTTCACAATTTTGATGTGGTTGGGCTTGCTGGAGACAGGAGACTTCACAAGCGTTACCTGCAATTTCATACGTCTCTTCCTCCTTATCAGCCGAGCAGCTCTTCGACGGTCTTGCCGCGCATCTTCGCCACTTCTTCGGCGCTGCGCAGAGAAGCCAGACCCTCGATGGTCGCCTTCACCATGTTGATCGGGTTGTTGGAGCCGTAGCTCTTGGTGCGGATGTCCTTCACGCCGCACAGCTCAAGCACAGCACGCGCCGGGCCGCCGGCGATAACGCCGGTACCTTCCGGAGCCGGCAGCAGCACGATCTCGCCCGTGCCGAAACGGCCGACGGTCTCGTGCGGAATGCTGGTGCCCTTCATGCTGACGTGAACGAGGTGCTTCTTGGCGTCCTCGGTCGCCTTGCGGGCGGCTTCCGGAATTTCGGTGGCCTTGCCAATACCGCAGCCGACGCGGCCCTTGCCGTCGCCGATGACAACCAAAGCGGCAAAGCGGAAGTTACGACCGCCCTTAACAACCTTGGTCACGCGATTGATGGCAACCATCTTCTCCTGGAACTCGCTCTCCGGGCGGCGGTCACGACGCGGACCGCGCTCGCGGCGCTCGCCGCGCTCCTGCGGTTTCTTTTCCATATCCTGAGGCATTTTTTGAATCCTCCCTTGAATCAGAAGTCGAGGCCCGCTTCACGGGCGCCTGCGGCGACCTCCGCCACGCGGCCGGTGTAAACGTAGCCGCCGCGGTCGAAGACGACCTTCTTGATGCCAGCCTGCAGCGCACGCTCGGCAACGGTCTTGCCGACGAGCTTGCCCGCGCCCTTCTTGTCCAGCTCGGAGAGCTGGCCCTTGATCTGCGGATCAAGCGTGGAGCAGGAAACCAGGGTCTTGCCGGCCACATCGTCGATCACCTGAACGTAGATGTTGTTCAGGCTGCGATACACGCTCAGACGCGGCATTTCGGGCGTGCCGCTGATCTTCTTACGCACACGCTCATGACGGATCTTACGGATCTCATTACGATCACGTTTGGTAAACATTAGCGCTCACTCCCTTACTTCTTACCGGTCTTGCCTTCCTTTTGACGGACAACCTCATCCGCATAACGGATGCCCTTGCCGTGGTACGGCTCCGGGCTGCGGACCGCACGGATGTCGGCCGCAACGTTGCCCACCTGCTGCTTGTCGATGCCGGAGACCTCGATGGTTGTCTGGTTCGGCGTAGCAAAGGAAATGTTCTGCGGCGCCTTCATGATGACGGGATGGCTGTAACCGATGGTGATGTTCAGGGTGTCGCCCTTCGCCTCGGCGCGATAGCCGGTGCCCACCAGAGCCAGCGTCTTCTTGTAGCCCTCGGTCACGCCGACCACCATGTTGGCGATCAGGGCGCGATACAGGCCGTGGAAAGCGCGATTCTGCTTCTCATCGTTCGGGCGGGTGACATGCACCTCGTTGCCCTCAACCTTGACGGTGATGTTCTTGTTGACCGTCTGCTCCAGCTGGCCCTTCGGGCCCTTCACGACGACGTGGTTGTCGTCGGAAACGGTGACCGTGACGCCGGCCGGAATTGCAATCGGATGTCTTCCGATACGAGACATTGTTTTTACCTCCGTTTCAGCGTCGTCGATTACCAGATGTAAGCGAGCACTTCGCCGCCAACCTTGGCCGCGCGAGCCTGCTTGTCGGTCATCACGCCCTTAGACGTGGACACGATCGCAATGCCCAGGCCGCCCAGCACCTTCGGCAGCTCCTCGCACTGCGCGTAAACGCGCAGGCCCGGCTTGCTGATGCGCTTGAGGCCAACGATGACGCTCTGCTTCTTGTCGGTATACTTCAGGCCGATCTTGATCTGGCCGGCAAGGCCGTCGTCGATCATATCGACGCTCTTAATGTAGCCTTCGTCGAGCAGGATCTTGGCAATGGACTTCTTCATGTTGGAAGCCGGGATCACCACAGTGTCGTGCTTGGCGATTTGGGCATTGCGGATGCGGGTGAGCATATCTGCAATGGGATCGTTAACGAGCATTTCAGTTCCTCCTTACCAGCTGGCCTTGCGGACGCCGGGAATCTCTCCCTTGTACGCCAGTTCGCGGAAACAAATGCGGCACACGCCGTACTTGCGGAGCACGGAGTGCGGACGGCCGCACAGGCGGCAGCGGGTGTAAGCACGAGTAGAGAACTTCGGCTCCTTCTGCTGCTTGTTGATCATACTGGTCTTAGCCATGTGATTGTCCTCCTCCTTACTTCGTGAACGGCATGCCCATCAGGCGAAGCAGCTCTTTGCACTCTTCGTCGCTCTGAGCGGTGGTCACGAAGATCATTTCCATGCCGCGAACCTTCTCAACCTTATCGTAGTCGATTTCGGGGAAGAGCAGCTGCTCGCGAATGCCCAGCGCGTAGTTGCCGCGGCCGTCGAAGGCCTTGTCGCTCACGCCGTGGAAGTCGCGAACACGCGGGAGGGCGATGTTCATCAGCTTGTCCATGAACTCATACATGCGCTCGCCGCGCAGGGTGACCTTCGCGCCGATGTTCATGCCTTCACGGAGCTTGAAGTTAGCGATGGACTTCTTGGCCTTGGTGGTGATCGCCTTCTGGCCAGCGATGGCCTCAAGCTCCTTCACGGCCACTTCCAGCGCCTTGGGGTTGTCCTTGCAATCGCCAAGACCCATGTTGATCACGATCTTGTCGATCTTCGGGATCTGGTTGACGTTCTTGTAACCGAACTTCTGCTGCAGGGCAGGAACCACTTCGGTCACGTACTTATCGTAAAGACGCGCTTCCATTACTTGTTTCCTCCTGCATTACTCTTCGATGCTCGCGCCGCACTTCTTGCAGACACGAACCTTGGTGCCGTTCTCCAGCACGCTGTAACCAACGCGAACGCCCTTCTTGCACTTCGGGCAGACGAGCTTCACGTTGCTGGCGTCGATGGCGGCTTCCTTCTTCACGATGCCGCCCGGCACGCCCTGCTGGCGCGGCTTCTGATGCTTGGTGGCAATAGCAACGCCTTCCACGACGACCTTGCCGGTCTTCGGGGAAGCAACCAGAACCTTGCCTTCCTTGCCCTTGTCCTTACCGGTGATCACAACCACCGTATCCTTGGAACGAATATGCATATTCTCTTGCCCCTCCTTACAGAACTTCGGGAGCCAGAGACACGATCTTCATGAAGTCGTGCTCGCGCAGCTCACGGGCGACCGGCCCAAAGATACGGGTGCCCTTGGGCTGCTTGTCGTTGTTGATGATAACGGCAGCGTTGTCATCAAAACGGATGTAGGAACCGTCCGGACGACGGTAGCTCTTGTGCGTGCGGACGATAACGGCCTTCACGACGTCGCCCTTCTTCACAACGCCGCCGGGCGTTGCGCTCTTGACCGAAGCCATGATGATATCGCCGACCGAGCCGGTCTGGCGGAAAGAACCGCCCATGACGCGGAAGCACATAATTTCCTTAGCGCCGGTGTTGTCGGCGACTTTAAGACGCGTTTGCGGCTGAATCATTGAGTTATTTCCTCCTTATCCGACAGGGCTTACTTCGCCTTCTCGATGATCTCGACCAGGCGCCAGCGCTTGTCATGGCTAAGCGGACGGGTCTCCATGACGCGGACGGTGTCGCCAATGCCACACTCGTTGTTCTCGTCATGGGCCTTGATCTTGGTGGTGCGGTTCATGATTTTGCCATACAGCGGATGGCGAACGCGATACTTAACCGCGATGGTGATGGTCTTGTCCATCTTGTCGCTGACGACGACGCCAACGCGGGTCTTGCGCATACCTCTTACTTCAGACATAATGCGATCTCCTTTCCGGGTTACGCCTGAGCCTTGAGCTCGAGGCTGCGCAGCGCGGTCTTGGCACGGGCGATGTCACGCTTGGTGTTGACGATCGCCGTCGTGTCCTGGAGCTGGCCGGTAGCCAGCTGGAAGCGCAGATTGAAGAGTTCCTTCTTCAGCTCCACGACCTTATCATTGAGCTCGGCGGCGGTCATGCCGTTAAACTGGTTCTTCTTCATTACGCTTCACCACCTTCGCTGGTCTTCGCGGTTTCACGCGCGATGATCTTGGTCTTCAGCGGCAGCTTGTGCTGGGCAAGACGCAGGGCCTCGCGCGCATCGGCTTCCGCAACGCCCTTGATCTCAAAGAGCACACGGCCCGGCTTCACCACCGCGACCCAGTATTCGGGAGAGCCCTTGCCGGAGCCCATTCGGGTCTCGGCCGGCTTTTCGGTGATCGGCTTGTCCGGGAAAATCTTGATCCAAACCTGGCCGCCACGCTTGGTGTAGCGGGTCAGGGCGATACGGGCGGCCTCGATCTGGCGGGCAGTCACCCAGCTCGGCTCAGTGGCAACAATGCCGAAATCGCCGTAAGCCAGGAAGTTGCCGCGCTGGGCCTTGCCCTTCATGCGGCCGCGGAAGACGCGGCGGCGCTTCACTCTCTTGGGCATCAACATGGTTTATTTGCCTCCTTCGGTCTTGGCCGGAGCTTTCTTCACGGTCGGAAGAACCTGGCCCTTGTAGATCCAGACCTTCACGCCCAGGCGGCCGTAAGCGGTCTTCGCCTCGGCAAAGCCGTAGTCGATGTCGGCACGCAGGGTCTGCAGCGGGATAGAACCCTCGTGGTAGCCCTCGCTGCGCGCGATATCCGCGCCGCCCAGACGGCCGGCCACGCTGGTCTTGATGCCCTTCGCGCCAGCGCGCATAGAGCTCTGCAGGCACTTCTTCATCGCGCGGCGGAAGGAAACGCGGTTCTCCAGCTGCGCGGCGATGTTCTCGGCAACCAGCTGCGCGTCCAGATCCGGGTTCTTGATCTCCTGCACGTTGAGGATCACCTGAGCGTTCTTCGCGCCCAGCTCCTTGACGATCGCAGCCTTGATCTTCTCGATGTTCGCGCCGTTGGCGCCGATCACGATACCCGGCTTCGCCACATTCAGGGTCACCGTCACGCGCACTTTGTCGTTGTCAAAGCGGCGCTCGATGTCAATGGAAGAGATGCCGGCGTCGTAGAGCTTGACAGGCTTCTTGCTCTTGTCGTCTACGAACTCCAGTTCCTTAATCATTTTGCGGAGCTTCGCGTCGGACACAAGGTTGTCCGCGAAGTTCTTCTTATCCGCATACCAGCGGGTGCTCCAATCCTTGATGACGCCGACGCGGGCGCCATGCGGATTCACTTTCTGGCCCATCCGAAAACCTCCTTACTTCTGGTCGAGCACGACGGTGATGTGGCTCGTGCGCTTGAGCATCGGGGACGCGCTGCCGCGGCTGCGGGCAACGTAACGCTTGAGCGTCGGGCCCGGGTTGGCGAACACTTCCGCGACATACAGGGAGCCACGGTCCATGCTCAGGTTGTTTTCGGCGTTAGCAATCGCAGAAAGCAGCAGCTTCTCCACGACGGGAGCCGCCGCCTTCGGCGTGTACATCAGGATCGCAAGCGCCTCGTCCACCTGCTTACCGCGGATCAGATCGATGACGATCTTCACCTTGCGGGAAGAGATGCGCACGTAACGAGCGGTCGCGCGGGGACGCTTGTCCGCAGTTTCCTTGCGGACCTTCGCCTTTTCACGAATTCTGGTAGCCATGCGATTTCACTCCTTTACTTGCGGCCGCTGGCGCTCTCGCCGGCGTGACCCTTGAAGGTACGCGTCGGGGCGAACTCACCCAGCTTGTGACCAACCATCTCTTCCACGATGTAAACCGGCACATGCTTGCGGCCGTCGTGTACCGCGATGGTGTGACCAACCATCTGGGGGAAGATGGTGGACGCGCGGGACCAGGTCTTCAGCACGCTCTTCTTGCCGGATTCGTTCATTTCCTCGACCCTCTTGAGCAGCTTAGCAGCTACATAGGGGCCCTTCTTGACCGATCTGCTCATTGATGAGTCCTCCTATTACTTGTTGCCCGCACGCTTGACAATCTTCTTGTCAGAGTACTTCTTGTGCTTGCGGGTCTTCAGGCCGAGAGCCGGCTTGCCCCACGGGGTGACAGGCGCGGGCAGGCCAACCGGGCTCTTGCCTTCGCCGCCGCCGTGCGGGTGATCGCACGGGTTCATAACCACGCCGCGGACGCTCGGACGGATGCCCATGTGACGGGTGCGGCCGGCCTTACCGATGCGCACGTTGCTGTGGTCAGCATTGCTCACGGTGCCGATGGTCGCCTTCGCGTCCATGGAGATCATACGAACTTCGCCGGAGGGGAGGCGAACCTGCGCATTCGCGCCTTCCTTCGCCATCAGCTGAGCGGCGTCGCCGGCGCTGCGGACAAGCTGGCCGCCGCGGCCCGGAACAAGCTCGATGTTGTGGATCAGCGTGCCCAGAGGGATGTTGCGGATCGGCAGGGCGTTGCCCGGCTTGATGTCCGCGCCTTCGCCGCTGACCACGGTGTCGCCGGTCTTCAGGTCGATCGGCGCCAGGATGTAGCGCTTCTCGCCGTCGGCGTAGTTGAGCAGCGCGATGAACGCGGTGCGGTTCGGATCGTACTCGATGCCCTCAACCTTGGCCGGGATGCCGTCCTTGTTGCGCTTAAAGTCGATCACGCGGTACTTGACCTTGTTGCCGCCGCCCTGGTGGCGAACGGTGATCTTGCCCTGCTTATTGCGGCCGGCATTCTTCTTCTTGCTTTCCAGAAGGGACTTTTCCGGCGTCGTCTTGGTGACTTCCTCGAAGGTGAGCACCGACATGAAACGTCTGGCCGGGGAAGTCGGCTTATAAACACGAATAGCCATTTTTGTTAACCTCCCTGTTACTGCGCCATGCCGTCGAAGAACTCGATGGTCTTGGAGTCTTCCTTCAGCGTGACGTAAGCCTTCTTGATTTCGGGGGTGCGGCCGGCGTAACGGCCCTGACGCTTGATCTTGCCGAGGGTGCGCAGGGTGTTGACGCTCTCAACCTTGACGCCGAAAGCAGCTTCAACGGCCTGCTTGATCTCGATCTTGTTCGCGTTGATCGCGACTTCAAAGACGTAGCGCTTATCCGCCATGCCGTCGTAAGACTTTTCAGTCAGAACGGGGCGGAGGATGATATCATGAGGATTCTTCATTACGCGTAAACCTCCTCAACGAGCTTGACCGCTTCCTCGGTGATGATGAACTTCTCATTGCCGAGGATGTCCAGCACGTTAATCGTGTTGACATAGGCGGTCTTCAGGCCCGCGATGTTCGCGGACGCGCGGGTGATGGTGTCGTCCGGGCCGGCCAGCACGAGCAGCGCGGTCTTTTCGACGCCCAGGTTCTTGAGGATCGCGGCAACCTCGCGGGTCTTCGGCGCGGTCAGGGCGATCTTGTCCAGAACGATCATCTCGCCATCGTTCACCTTGGAGGTGAGGGCGCCCTTGAGCGCCAGGCGGCGAACCTTCTTCGGCACATTCACGACGTAGTCGCGCGGCTTCGGCGCGAACACGACGCCGCCGTGGGTGAACTGCGGCGCGCGGTTGCCATGGTGGCGTGCGTTGCCGGTGCCCTTCTGGCGGTAGATCTTACGGCCGCCGCCGCGGACTTCGCCGCGGGTCTTGGCGGACTGGGTGCCCTGGCGCTTGGCGGCCAGCTGGCTGCGAACGACCAGGTGCAGGACGCTCTCGTTGATCTCGGAGGCGAAGATCGCTTCGCTCAGCTCGATCTCACCGACTTTAGCGCCTTCCTGATTCAGCATTGCAATCTTAGGCATTGTGACGGTTCCTCCTTATCAGGCCTTGACGGAATCGCGGATCACAAGGGTTCCGCCCTTCGGGCCCGGCACAGCGCCGCGCACGAGCAGCAGGTTGCGCTCCGCGTCAACGCGCACAACGCTCATGTTCAGCGTAGTCACGCGATCGACGCCGTAGTGGCCGGACATCTTCTTGTTCTTGAACACGCGGGACGGCGTGGAGTTCGCGCTCAGGGAACCAACGCCGCGATGATACTTGGAACCGTGGGCCATCGGGCCGGTGTGCTGGTTCCAACGGGCGATCGCGCCGGTGAAGCCGTGGCCCTTGGAGGTGCCGGTGATATCAACCTTGTCGCCCGCGGCGAAGACGTCAACCTTCACCTCGTCGCCAACGTTGTAAGCGGAGCAATCCTCAAGGCGCAGCTCGCGCAGCTTGCGGCAGGGAGCGACGTTCGCCTTGGCGAAGTGGCCCTTGAGGGGCTTGTTCACCAGCTTCTCGGCACGGTTCTCGGCGTAAGCGTCAAAACCGACCTGAATCGCTTCGTAGCCGTCGTTTTCCACGGTCTTCTTCTGAACGACCGGGCAGGGGCCTGCCTGAATAACAGTAACCGGGATCAGGCGGCCGTCCTCGGTAAAGATCTGCGTCATGCCGATCTTCTTGCCGACGATACCTTTCTTCATATCTGCTTACCTCCTGATCACAGTTTGATCTCGATTTCCACACCAGCGGGGAGATCGAGCTTCTCCATCGCGTCAAAGGTGGCGCGAGTGGGGTTCTGAACGTCGATCAGGCGCTTGTGGGTGCGCTGCTCGAACTGTTCGCGGGAATCCTTGTACTTGTGCGGCGCGCGCAGGATCGTCACGACTTCCTTCTCGGTCGGAAGCGGGATCGGGCCGGACACCTTGGAACCGGTGCGGCGAGCGGTCTCGACGATGCGCTCGGCAGCCTGGTCAACGAGGCTGTGCTCGTAAGCCCAGAGCTTGATGCGAATTTTCTTGCTGGCCATTTCTTTTCCTCCTTGTTCGTACTCAAGTACGACTTGCTTGGCTTTTGCCCTGCATGACGGACCTTGAGCCGTCGTCCGATTGGCGGACATGGTCCATAACAGTTCCCTCACCGGCCAGTGAGCAATCTGTTACTTCATCCCCTTTGCAGACATCTGCCACATTATATTCCATTTCTTAAAAAAAAGCAACCCCTTTTTCAAAACTTTTTTCATCTTTTTTGAAGTTTTCCGCTTTTTCCTCTTTTTCCCTTCTCCGCTCAAAAATCCTTCTGCCGTCTGCTTTTTTCAGCCGTTCGTTTTCCCCGTTTTTCATCCGAATTCTATCCACTGTTCCGGGCGTATCATTTTCATGTTCAATATCCACGCGTCCGTGCGTATCATCCCGCTTTTAAAAGATCCTTTCACAAACTTTCGGCCTTCCCCATGATCTGTTTTTGTAAAATTTGTACAATCCCATCTTTCATCCCTGTACCGACTGACCTGATTTCGATTCATCCTCATCTTTGCTTTAGCGCTTTAAAGCGATTCAGTCCATTTCATCGGTCGTCAGACGTTTCTTGTGTTATTCATTATTTCCCGGCGCAATCCGGATATGAAAAATGTCCTCCCCCGCTTGAGAGGAGAACATCCTTCTTTTATCTGCTCCGCCTGCCGCGCATCCGCCGCACCAGACACGAAAGCGTAAAGTTGATTGCGAAATAGGCCAGAAACGCAAACCCGAACAGCACAAACACATCCGTCACATGAATCGTTCCCCGGTTAAATCGATCCACCCACGTGCCGTTGTAGGCGTTCGCCTTGCTGATGATCAGCTTTGTGCAGGCCATCAGCTCGACCGTGACCAGGCTCGCCATGTAGCTGCTGTCCTTGATCGTCGTAATCATCTGGGAAAGCAGCGTCGGCACAATGTTGCGCAGCGCCTGCGGCAGCACAATCAGCGTCATCGTCTGCATCATGCCAAAGCCCTGCGAATAGGCCGCTTCAAACTGTCCTTTCGCCACCGAGTTCAATCCGCCGCGGATAATTTCCGCCATGATGGCCGACGTAAACAGTGTCAAGGCGACAATCGCCTTGAAGAGCGTCTTCACTGCCACCGTCGAGCTCATACCCAGCATCTCGGCAAACGATTTGCTCACCGCCGGAGCCGGACACATCACAAAACAGACGAACATCCACAGCATCAGCGGCGTGTTGCGAAACAGCTCTATATAGATAGAAGCCATTTTTTGCAGCACGCGTGCCGGGCCGCGTGTGCAGTAGTTTCTCGCCAGCGCCAGCGCCACGCCGAGCAGCAGGCTGAATACGATCGCGATCACCGAAATCACCAGCGTAAACATCAGCCCGCGCAGCAGATAACTCATCACGTCCGCGTTGGAAAGAATGCCGAAGCTGCCTTTCAGGTCTTCAAGGAAGCCGTTCATGCCGTCGCCTCCTTTTTCTCGATCTCCTCGACCGACGCGCGGTCTCTCGCTTTGAGCCTGCCTTCCCACCTGGCCGCCATCAGCGACAGCGGATAGCAGATCGCAAAGAAGAGCAGGCCGCCCACCAGATAGGCCGGGCCATACGCGCCGCCCGTGCTTTCGCCCGTCACGAAGTTATACGTCGTCGCAATCAGGTCTGCGCCGCCGATGATGAACAGGCACGATGTGTTTTTGATCAGCGCAACCACCTGATTGACCATCGGCGGCAGAATGATTTTCATCGTCTGCGGCAGAATGATGGTCTTCATCGTATCGATATACCCGAACCCCTGGGACCACGCAGCGTCAAACTGCCCATAAGGCACAGCCTGTATCCCCGCGCGGACAACTTCCGCCACATAAGCTCCATGGTAAAATCCCAGCGCGACAAATCCGACGACCACCACCGAGATTTTGACACCCGAATACGCCAACGCATAATAAAGAAAGCAAACCTGTAAGATGAGCGGTGTGTTCTGAAAGAATTCCACGTAAATCCGCGCGATGACACGCAGAGCTCGCTTTCCGCTCGCCGCCATCAGGCCCAGCGCAAAGCCGATGATCATGGCAATCGCCAGCCCGACAACGGCGCTTTCCAGCGTATTGAGCAGCCCGTTCAGAAACGTTGCCCGATACCGCCAAACCGTCGCCCACGCTTTTTCGCTGAAAATCGTATTCAAACCCACCACGTCCTTGCTTCAGGTTTTAAGGGGTACGTTGAGGCTCCGCCTCAAACTCCGGCAGGGAACTGAGTTCCCTGCACCTTCCTCCTACCGCTTCACGGTATACTGCGAAGCGAAGCGGGTGATGCAAGAACCTCAGATTCTTGCTGGGGTTTGGGGCAAAGCCCCAACACTCTCTTCCGTTCTTTTACTCCAGGCCCCACTCGGCGATCATGCCGTCGATCGTGCCGTCGGCCAGCCATCCGGTGATCAGCTCTTCCACCTTCGCGCTCAGCTCAGACCCCTTCTTCGTCGCCACGCCATATTCCTGCGGGCTGAACGAATCGGCAATGAAACTGCGGCCGTCCGTCTTGTAGTTCGCCAGAATGGACTTGTCCACGCAGAAGGCGTCCACGTCGCCCGCGTCCAGCGCCATCGAGATGGCCGGATAGTCATCAAAAATCTTGAAGCTCACGCCGCCGCTGAACGTCGCCGCGTCAAACGTGTCCTCATCAAACGCATCGATCACGCCCGCCTCAGCCATTGCCTTGGCCAGCGCTTTTGCGGAAGTCGAACCGGAGGAAACGCCGACCGTCTTGTCTTTCAGACCAGCCAAATCCGTAATGCCGGATTCATCCTCGACCAGCACCGTCACAGCATCCACATAATACGGCGTGCTGAAATCCCAGCTTTCCTTGCGTTCCGGCTTGATGGTGAACGTCGCGATTACGCAGTCCAGTTCGTCGTTGTCCAGCATCTGTCCGCGCGTCGCCGCCGTCACCGCGGTGTATTCCACCTCGTCATAACCCAGCGCCTCGGCCAGCTTTTCGCCCAAGTCGATTTCCATGCCGGAGAACTCGCCCGTCGCTTCGTCGTAATAGCCAAAGCCGTAAACATCCTGCTTCACGCCCACGCGGAACGTGCCTTCGGCCAACGCCGCCGCGCCCATCGTCATGCACAGTGCCAGTGCAGCCGCCAGAATCTTTTTCATCGTTTTTTCCTCCTTTATCTTGCATAGGGGGGAGTACGTTGGGGGTTTGGGGTGGAACCCCAATCGTTTTCCCCCGTAGTCACCGCAAAATCTTCGATAGAAACGCCTTCGTCCGCTCGTTCTCCGGGTTTGTAAAGAAGTGCTCAGGCGTGCCCTCTTCCAGAATGTGCCCGCCGTCACAGAAGACCACACGGTCGGCAACCTCCCGCGCAAACCCCATCTCGTGCGTGACCACAACCATCGTGATGTTGTCGTGGCCCAGCTCAATCATGATGTCCAACACCTCCTGTACCATCTCCGGGTCGAGCGCGCTCGTCGGTTCGTCGAAGTAGATCACCGGGTTCTTCATCGTCAGCGCCCGTGCAATCACAATGCGTTGCTGCTGGCCGCCGGATAGCGTCGCCGGATAGACCAGCGCTTTCTTTTCCAGTCCCACGCGTTTCAGATTTTCCATCGCCAGCGCCTCGGCTTCATCCTTGCGCACTTTCTTGAGCTTCACCGGCCCCAGCGTCAGATTGTCCATGACCGTCAGATGCGGATAGAGGTTGAACTGCTGAAAGACCATTGATGAGTACTGCCGGTTGAGTGCCGCGCGCGTCTTGTGCGTCATCAGCTGCCCGTCGATGTAAACCTCACCCTTCGTGACCTCCTCCAGCCCGTTCATGCAGCGGATCAAAGTGCTCTTGCCCGAACCGCTCGGCCCGATGATGACCAGCTTCTCGCCCTTGGCCACTTCCAAATCAATGCCTTTGAGCACTTCCAGATGGCCAAACGTCTTATGCACATTCCTGAGCTTAATCATCGCTTTGCACCCCATCTCCGCCGCGCACCCTTGCGCGCGATGGTTTTTGTTTTCGCCGTCTTGCAACGTCGTAACGGCAGTATAGCATAAGCTCTCATTTTTTGCAAGTTTAATTTTGTTAAAATTCAATTTTTATTCAATTTTTTATTTTATAACGTTTGAGAAGAATTTTCTTTATTTTCATTTTTCATTTTCGCGTTCGGGTAAAGAAAAAGAGCCGAACGGCTCTCCGCTCGGCTCCTACTTGGGCTGACGTTATTCAATTCCAAACTTCGCCTTTACCTCGTCGGTCACTTCTGCGCCGATTTGCTCCGCTTCAAACACATATCGCTCGTAGAGCGTTTCAGGTCTGACGGGCGCGCCGCAGGAGCTGCACGGGGTCAGCTTTTTAAACGCATCTTTTTCCAGATCGTCATAGGTAAAATCGCCCGTCAGCGGCAGATACTGCGATTTTACGCCGGAGCAGTTCTCGTCCACGTGGTAGTTGCTGCCGCCGTTCGGGTTACGATAGAGCTGCAAATTGCTGTCCGGCAGTTCCGGTTCGTACATCTGCCGCCCCTGATCATCCCAGATGAACACTTTCGTCTTGTTTTCGAGGTTGTCCCAGAGCCACTGCATATTCTGCCCCTGCGCGTTTGCCTTGCGCTGGATGCGGATGCATCCGTGGCTGGCTTTCATGCCCAGCTGCGGCTCGTAGGCTGTATAGATCCGCGTGCCGTCCTTCGCCGTATCATGCAGCACCTCATGCAGCAGCGTGCCGCCGTTGATCCGGATGGCAAACCGCCCGATCGTTCCGCTGCCCGCTTTGAAATCGCCGACCTTGCTCACCGTGATGTATTCGCCCGCCGGGGATTCGTTGTACGGCTGCTTTGCATTGTTCAGACCCGTGGAAACATCCAGCTCGCCGATGATCGCGCCCGCTTCAAAGATGTAAAGCTTCTGCCTCAGCTTATCCACCAGCAGCGCGTATTTGCTCGACGGCTTCACCTCGAACAGAATGCTCTTTTTCACATAGCCCTGCACTTTTTTCGCGTTCAGGGATTCCATATACGTGTCGTCCGTCTTCGTGCCGTCGTTGGAGTAGGCCTCGATCAGCACATAGCCGTCGCCGTCCGTGTCCTCTTCCAGCACATGCACGCCCTGGCTCTGCCCGTGCAGTTCGCCCGCGCAGTTCTGCTCATAGGGTTTGCGGTTCGCGCCCGGCGTAAACGTCGGATAGACGTGTTCGGTCTGCCCCACATCCATCACTGTGATGGGCTGCATCATCAAATCCCAAATGGCCTGCTGATGGTCGGGATCGGTCAGGTCGTATTCGTCCGGGTTCATGTCCCAGAAACTCGTCGCCTGTGGCACGGGACGCCTGCCGTTTTCATCCGCCGTCAGCTCCCCGTTCGCCGTCTCGCCTTCGTCCCAGACCTGCGCTTCCTCGATGCCGCCTTCCCAAATCTGCGCTTCCTGAATATCGAGGCTGTTCAAATCCAGCGTGTCCGGCACGCCGGAAACCGCCGCGTTCGTTTCCCCGATGGTCAGCGGCAGCAGGCTTTCTTCGCTCTCTTCGCTCCAGTAGTTGCGCAGCTGAACCGCGACCGTGTAAACGCCGTCCGCCGCCTCGCTTCCGTCGGGCAGAACGCCGTCCCAGACCAGCTGTCCGCTCCCCGCGTCCACCTGCGTCGCGCCCAGATCGACGGTTTCGCCTTCCGTGCCGCGCAACTGCATCGCCAGCGCGCCGCCCTCCGTTGTCTCAAAGGAAACCGTCCATCCTTCTCCGGCGTGCAGGCTCTCGCCGTCCGCCGTCACATTCGTCAGCTGCGGCGCGGCCTGCGCACAGGCCGCCGTCATCAGCAGCAGGAAAACCATCCATGAAATGCTTTTTTTCATCATAAACAGATGCTCCAATGGTTCAATTTATCGCTTCGCAATAAACTCTGTGGAAAATCCCGAAACCTCCGGTTTCGGGCAGGGCCTGGGCCAGCGTCCCCTTTTCGCCTTTTTGATAAAAAAGGGCTGTAAAGTGCTCTGCCTTACAGCCTCTTTCGTAATAATCCTTTAAACCATGCAGCCGAATATATCCGGTACAATGTCCTGTCAGCGTCAGAGCAAAGCCTCTCTTTGAAGGAAGGCGTTTTTGCTCAGCCCGGCAGATCCAGAATGTCGCCCGGCGCGGCGGTAACGTCCGGAATCGGGGTCACGCCGGAAATGGTGTAGAGTTTTTCGAGCGTCTTCGCGCCCGCAATGCCGTCCACGTCCAGTCCGTTGTCCTTCTGGAAATTCTCAACCGCCGTCTTTGTGCCCGTGCCGAAGTTGCCGTCGCTTGCGCCCTTCAGATAGCCCAGCGCAACCAGCGCCTGCTGCATGGAAACAACTTCCTGCCCGCGATCGCCCCGGCGCAGCGTCTTGTATGTCGTCACCGCGGCCGCCGTCTCCTGCGGTTCCGGCGTCGGCGTAATCTCAATGTTCGGCGTCGCCGTCAGCTCAAGCGCGGGCGTGTTCGTCGCGCCGAAAACAATAAAGTTGTTTTCCTGCTGCGGCTGCTGGGTCGCCTGCGGAATCGGCGTGTTCACCACCGCGGGCGTGCCCGTTCCGAACATGGATCGCACAATCATCACAATAATCAGCACCAGAATCAAAATCAGTCCGATGGCGATAATCATCGGCGTTTTATCCTGGCTGCGCTTGCTCTTCCTGCTTCCCTTGCTGTATGCGGGCTTGGCGCTCTTTTTCGGCGCGGCCTTTTGCGCCTGGCGCGGCTTTTCTTCTTCTTCAAACCGTTCCGCGCTCTCCGTCTCGCGCTGTCTCACGCCGACCAGATTGGCGTAGCACAACGGGCAGAAATTGCTTCCGTCCGGGATTTTGTTATGACAATGGGGACAAAACATGGTCAGCCCTCCTTGATTTCCAATGTCTCTGATTATAGTATAAACCACAATCAAATCAAATTTCAAGTCCTTTGGCAAATTCCCTGTTCTATGGATATGTCGATGTATACCTTTTTCATGCCCGGCAGCTTTCCAGCAGCCTGCATGTGTGGATGGTGCACAGCGCCGCCATCACGCCGGAACGCAGCGCCATTTCCTGCGCGTCAATCTGTTCGTCAAACAGCTCGATGTGCCCGCCGCGCGCAGACTCCTCAATTTTCCGCGTGATCGCGCAGAATCTGCCGTATCCCGCCTGCACCCCCTCTTCGCAGAGCGCCAGCAGAATCTGGCTGATGCTTTCCATGCTCAGCGCCTGCTTGAGCACGCAGATCATCAGCAGCATGGCCAGGTGCTCCCGGTCGTATTTCTTGCCGGCAGGGCGCGGAATCAGCCCAACCTTCACATAGTTGTTGACCATCGATTTGGTCATTTCCCCCTTGGGCAGCGCCGGGCTGAACGTGCGGTCCATCAGCGTGATGACCTGATCCATGTACAGCCCGATGTCCGGCAGCAGTTCCCACTGCGGCAGATCAATGTTCACGATCTCCTCCCGCTCCATCCGCTTTCCTTCTTTCGCCGCGCGTTCACTGCGCATCCATCGTCTGCGCCGTTTCAAAGAAAACGCGCTGACTTTCAATTTCATAAATGGTCATGCCGCTTTGCTCCCAGCGCTTTTGCGCGCCGCTGAGCGCCAGAAAATCGGAAAGCTGTCCGCTCTCCTGCGCCGTCAGCATCAGAAAGACCGGCTCGTCCGGCCGCTCCATCCGTCTGTCGGCCGTGGCTTCCAGCCACATGCTCGTGTGCGGCACGCCCTGCCCCTGTGCATTTGCGTCGATGGAAACGGCTACCGCTTCCACGTCGCCGTCCGTCAGTTCCGTGACGACGTTCGCATTCCAGAACGTCGCATAGCCAAACGTCAGCCCGTTGTTCTGCAAATGGGCCGCCCGTTCCCGCTGAACCGACGTGATCTCCGGATTTTTCATCGATCCGGCGATCTGCATGGCAGAGGAAACCACCACCACGCCCGCAAACAACAGCACGCAGACGTTTCTGAGCGGCGCGTTGTTTTCGCGGCTCATGCACGCGGCCATCACCGGCGCGCCCAGCGTCATCAGCGGAATCCAGTACCGGTTCAGATACAGATCCTCCAGAAGCACAAACGACAGCGCCGTAATCGCCGCGCTCATCGCCAGCGTCAACACGCCGACGCGCAGCACGTTGTTCCCGTCCCGTCTGGCCGCTTTCAATGCGCGGCCCATCAGAATCGCCGCGGCGGCAGGCAGCAGCAGCGCGCCGACGCTCGCCAGCCCGTGGACGGAGAGCAGCACGCTCCCCTCGCTGTATCCCATCAGCCGCGCCAGTCCGCCCAGCGCCTGCTGCATCATCTCCGGCATATCCGCCGAGGTAAAGGCCGACAGCCGCACCCCGCCGTACCTTGCCGCGTCATAGTCGCAGATTTTCGGCAGAATTTTCTGCCCGATGAGAAAACCACTGACGCTGAACGCCAGCCCGGTCAACATCAGCAGAAACCCGACCTTATCCTTCCATTCTCTCGGCACGGCCTCGTTCCCGGCAGGGAAAAGATACGCCCATACGCCCGCCGCAGCCGCGGGAATCGTCGCGCAGAACAGGTATCGAATGGAAGAAGCCCCCATCAACACGGACAACGCGATCAGCAGCGCCAGGATGCCCCGCCGCCTGCCGTGCTTCCGTTCCGTCATCAGCCGCGCCGTCAGTCCCACGTACAGGTTGGTCAGCACCGCGTGCGGTACATAGTACGCGCCGATGGTGATCATCTGCGCATAGACCACCGAGCACACGCTGATGCTCAGCCCTGCAAACAGCAGCGCAAAGCGCTTCCTCGCGCCCAGCGACCGCCCGCAGAAATACGCGCTTGCGGCCAGCGCCGCCTGCAAAATCAGGCAGCCGAGCGTGCGCACCAGCCGCCAGTTGTGCGGAAACAGCGCCATCAGCGGCGTGAAAACCAGCTGGGTGGAAAGCACGCGCACCTCCGTGGAATAGGCCCACGTCGAGGAAATCAGCGCGCCTTCCTTCGCCAGATGGCTGGCCAGCGCCAGCTCGGAAGCCATGTCCGAATCCAGATATGCGCCATATCCCGCAATCAGGTAAAACCCCGTCATCAGGGCGCAGAGCAGGAAAATGGCCGCCGCGCACAGGCCGCCCAGCCGCTTTTGCTTCATCGTCGCTTTCCCTGCCTTTCATTTCGATTTTTTTATTATAGCATTGTCAAAAAAAGCTGTCAAACTGTCGGCGCGCCCGTTCCGAAAGTCCCCGTTTAAAATAAACGGCCAGACTTGCGCCGCGTGTCAGCCTGACCGTTCCGCTCTCATTCTTTCAAAAGTTCCAAATTCGTCAGCCGGATTTCATTTTCTCCGCTCCGAATCAGGAGTATGAAGTATTTGTCGTCGTCCTCCAGCGTGAATCGAACGCTGTTTTCTCCCGGCGCAAGTTCCGCTTCGCCGATCACCCCAAAACCGCGCGTCGCAAACGCCTGCACCGTGCCGCCTTCGCCCTCGCAGTTCACCCGCAGCGTATACGTGCCCTTCTCCCGCCACGAAGTCGGCACGCGCATGCGCCCTTTCGGCGAAATCGTGTATGTGCCGTCCGCAAAAACCGCGTTTTCCAGCTTCATCTTGCCCAGCAGCATGTCGCCGCAGATCTCCATCGAGGAACCGAATCCGTATATCGCATACGTGTCGTTTTCGTGAATCTTCGGCGCGCCCGTCATCGCCAGCCACGGCGCGAGCTGTTCCTCTTCCGCGCGGGTCAGCAGCAGGAACGTGCGTTCCGGGCAGATATCCAGGTCGGAATAGTCGTCCGGCTCAAGCCAGCGAATCGGGTCGAGCGATACGCTCGATACCGCGCCCTCCTCCGTCTCCACCGGGGCAACGCCGGTGAACGTCAGCGCGCCCTGCGTCCGCTCCTGCATCACGCGGACATTCCAGAATGTGCCGTATCCGTGCGTGTAGCCGTTCTCCGTCAGATAGTCTGCCGCTTCCATCATGTCCGCGCCGCGCTCCTGTGCGTGAGGCTCGGCGGATTTCGCGTCGCGGAGCATCATGCCGGAAGAAAGCGCCAGCTGCGCGCAGACCGCCAGCAGCAGCAGGCTGCGCAGCCGCCCTTTTTCCAGCCCGTGCAGCACCACGGCCAGCACCGGCACAAAGAAGATCACCGCCAGAATCAGATAGCGGTTCAGATACGTTCCCTGTACGAATACAAAGCAGAACAGATTGACGAAGAATGCCGCCGCGGCATACTGCATCACCCGCCTGCCCGTCCATTCGCGTTCATCTTCAGGGTTCAGCCCCGCGTAAACGCGACGCGTCGCAATCGTGCCAAGCACGAGCACCGCGGCGATCATCAGGTTGGCTGCGCCCTCCGGCGAAAACAGCGCCACCCCGCCCCGCCAGCCGATGAGCTTGAGGAAATCTGCGAAGACCGTCCAAAGCGTCTGCCCCATTGCCGGGCCGTCCAGCGGGTTGAACACAAACGAGCCCGCCCCGCCGACGCCGCTGACAAACAGCCGCGGATAGACCACTTCCGACGCGGCATAACCCAGCACGCCCAGCGCAAAACCCGCCAGCGTCACGCCCAGAAAACGCGTGTGCGTGTCGCGCAGCGTGCGCCTGCCTGAGGAAAGCAGCCAGTCAAGCCCCGCCACAACGACCATCGGACACAGGAAGCAGAGCACATAGCGCACCGAGCAAAGCCCTTCCACCAGGCAGATTGCCGCAAACGCCGCCGTATTCCGCTTTCTTCTCTGCCGCGCCGCTTTCAGCCACAGCGCCGCGCCCCAGAAACCGAAAACCAGATGAATGATGTAATATCCGCCGACGGTCATGTTTTCCGCATAGACGGTGCTCGCCGCCAGCGGAAGCATTGCCGCCGCGCAGAGCGACGCGCCCAGCGACAGCCCGCACGCGCTGCACAGCCCCGCACAGGCCGCCATGCCCATGATGAAGACAAGCGTATTGCCGATGATCCGCGCCGCCTCATAGCTCGGCGTAAAAACAAACGCCAGCGCGTAAAACAGGTTCATGTGAACGCTGTGGATCTCGGTCGAATACAGCCAGTCCATCTGCACAAGGCTGTGCGTCTGCGCCTGCCGGTTGGCCAGAATGATTTCCGACGCCATGTCGCTGTTCAGATAAATCAGATATCCGGCTTTTTGCAGCAAAACGGAAACGACGAGCGTCAGCACGCAGAGCGCCGCCCCCAGCGCAATCCCTCTTTTTGATCGGCGCATGCCTTCTTCCTCCTTTCACGCGTTCAAAACCCAAACGCCTCGTAATCTTCCTTCGTAAACCGATGATAGGTCAGGTGGCAGCCTTCGTCGGCGATGCAGTAGCGGTACGCGTCCGGCTGTCCGTCTTCAAAAGAGATGAGCCAGTCAAATTCTCCGTTGTGCAATTCCTCCACATGCACTCTGTCGCCGTATCGGTTAAAAACTGCCAGCAGCTCGTCCATCGTGCAGCCATGCCGCCCAATGGCCGCGATAAACGCCGCCAGAAAGCCGTTTGGATTCGTGTGCGCATGCACCCACGCCGCGCCCTTCGGCCCGACGGCCAGGCAGAAGCGGTCTCCTCTTCGGCTGATTTCGATTTTTCCAAGCTCTGCTTCGTCTTCCGTAAAAAAGGCTTCCAGTTCGCGCATCATCTGCGCCGCGTCCAGCTTTTTTCCGGTCAACGCACAGAGGGATTCCAGCGGATAATACAGCCGAATCGTCTCGTCGCGATAGCCCAGTTTGAGCTGTCCTTCCTCGATCGCATCGATCATGCTCTTTTTCAGCGCGTCAAACATGCTTCTTTCTTTCCTTCCTTCTTTCCATAAACAGCCCGATCAGCGTCAGCAGGGAAACCGCGTCCGTCAAACGCCACCACGTTTTCCCAGCGAACCGCACGCGCAGCGTGCCGCGCGTTCCGGCGGACAGATGAATTTCAAGCCGATTATTCTGCGCCTGATTCAGGGCGACTTCCACGTTCTGCCCGTCCACCTGCGCCCGATAGCCGTCGTAGCCGAACAGCGGAAGCAGCAGTGTTCCGTCCTGCTTTGCGTCTACGTCGGCGGTGACAGTCGATCCCCGCTTCGTCTCATTCGTCACCGAAACGCCTTCGCTCGCCGCATATTCCCGGTTGCCCGTCCGCGTCGGATATGAATCCGGAATGAGATATTCCACGTTGGTCAGGTGCGGGCTGATGCCGACGCCGCAGGCCATTCCGTCTTCTTCCACATAGGCTTGGAGCTGCGGCTGCACCGCCGCCACGGAAAGCGCCAGCGCGAGAACCACGGCCAGTTTCTGATGTTCCCCCTGCATTCCGGCAATCGGATAGGCCGCCGCAAGCGCCAGCAGCGCCGCCGTCAGCGCAAGCAGCCGCCACGGGAACTGGATGTAGTTCACCAGTCCGCCCGTCAGCGCCACCGCATAGCTCCACGGGAAAAACGAGGTGGCCGCAAGCGCCGCCGCCGCGCCGCCCAGCACCAGCGTCAGCGCCGCGCGTTCCTTCTCCCCAATCTTGCCTCGCTTGCAGACCGCCTCAGCTGCCAGCGCCGCGCCAAGCATCAGCGGCAGGCCGATTTGAACCGCAAAACGCCCGTTTGAACTCAAAAGTTCGGCAGGCCGTATGCTCGAATAACTCACGTCCCGCATCAAGTCGCTTGCGCCCAGTCCCTCCCTGATGTACATCAGCATCGGGGCCAGATGAAACAGGACGAGCAGCAGGCAAAGCCCCGCCGCTTTCATCAGATTCGCCAGCCGCTTTTCGCGCAGAATGCGCCGCGCGTTCATCAGGCACAGCAGCAGCGCCATCAGCGCGCAAAGCAGCGTCGTGATCATGTGTGAAAGGAAGATCGCCGCCGCGCTGAGCGCCAGCGCTTTCCAGCGGTTCTTGTCTCCGGCCACGCAATCCCACAGCGCCGCGATAAACAGCGGCAGAAAGACCATCGCCAGCGCTTCGCCGACCGCGAACCGCGCATATACGTCCGTCAGCCGATACGCCGTCAGCACGTACAGCGTCGAGGCCGCAGCCGCTGCCCGTCCGCCGCCAAACATGCGTTTAGCCGCCGCATACATGCCCGCCGCCGCGCCGATGTTCAGGCTGATGAGCAGCATGTTGCCCACATAGGCAAGGCTCGCGCCGCACAGCCGCATCAGCGCGAAGGGATAAAGCGCATAATCCGGATAGAAAACAGAGGTCAGCGCGCCGTATCCGTCGTACATATACGCGCCCAGCCGTGCCGGAAACTGCCCGCACTGCCACGCATCCACGATGTTTTCAATCCGGCAGAGATGATACTGAATGTCGTCGCCGATGTGCAGCGTCTCCTGAAACGCGGGCGCGCTGGCAAAAAGCACGGCCAGCCCGATCATCAGCATCCCTTCTATCTGTGCTGTCCGAAGCCTGCCCCCGCGCACAGCCACCCAAATCAGGCTGAACGCCAGCGATGCAAACAGCAGCGTAAAGGCGTTGTCGCTGCATCCGGGCGTATAAATCCGAACGTCGTAAATCTCCATGTACGTTCCGGCGGCAAATTCAAATTGAAGCTGCAAGCCGGATATCGCGCTGTCCAGCGTAAACTCAAATTCCCCTTCAAACTGACCGGCGGGCAGAATCACCGTCTCCGGCTCCATTTTCACGCCGTTTTCGCTGTACAGATGCAGGGCGTTGTCCCCGTCGCCGTCAACAAACCATTTGAGCCGATATGTTCCGGCGGAAAGGCTGTGTCCCGGCCCGCCGCTTGGCACCACGCCGTAAACATCCCCGTTTTCAAGGCTCACCGCCGTGCCGTTTGGGAAATCCATCGCCTGCACCTGGGCTTCCAGAACGGGATACCGGGTCAGCACGCCCGTGGCAAACGCCGCCGCGCAGAGCAGCGCCAGCAGCACGACCGGCCCGTAGGTCAAAAGCTTTCTGTTCATGCCTGCTTCCCAAACTTTCTGCGCAGCAGCACCGCCAGCAGCGCCGCCAGCGAGACCGCATCCGTGATCTTCCACCAGCGCTTCCCGGCGAACCATATCCGCACTTCGCCGTCCGTTCCGGCGGGAACGCGAATCTGCACGCGGTTGTTGTCTCCGGTTTCGACTGCGATTTCCTGCCCGTTCAGCGTCGCCCGATAGCCGTCGTAATCAAACAGCGGGAAAGAAACCGTTCCCTCCGTCGCCGCCTCCACCTGCGCGGTGATCGTCGTTCCCCGCTTGGCGTAATCCGCAACCGCGACACCGCCCTCGATATGAAGCGAACGGTCGCGCGTTTCAAGAAAATTCGTATCCGGCAGGGTGTATTCCGCATAAGCCAGTCCCAGATGCGGGCTGACAGTCGCGCCCTGTTCAATGTATCTGGCCCCATGCAGTTCGCCGGAGAGCGTCGGCATGACGCAGACCGCCGCCATGCACAGCGCAGCGGCCGCCGCCGCGTCCGGGCGCTTCCCGCCCAGCTCGGTTACGCCATAACCTCCAGCCAGCGCCAGCAGCGGCGCGACAAACATCAGCAGCCGCCACGTGAACTGCATGTAGCCAACCTTGCCGCCCGTCAGCGTGGAAACCGGCCCCCACGGGAAGAAATCCGTCGCCGCAACGGCCAGCGCCGCGCCGCAGGCCAGCAGCCTCAGCACGGCCTTTTCATTTTCGCCGCATTCCGGCTTTTGCAGCGCGGCATACAGCGCCAGCATCGCGCCTATCAGCAGCGGCAGGCCGATTTCAACCGAAAACGCCAACACCTTCTGATTGGCGCTGCTTCCGGAGGCCGAACCCGCCCCCATCATCAAAATCTGCCCCGGTTCCACGGCGTTGACCGTCAGATCGTTGACCAGCGTGCCCGCGCCGATCCCCTGCATGCTGTACATGCAAAACGGCGCCAGCTGAAACAGCCCCAGCAACAGGCAGAGCCCGGCCGCCTTCGCCAGCGGCACAAACCGCTTCTGCCCAATCACCCGGCGCAGACACAACAGCGCCGCGCCCGCCGCCAGCACCGCGCAGAGCATCGTAGAGAGCATGTGGCTCAAAAAAATGCCGCACGCGCTCAGCGCCAGCATGCGCCAGCATTTCGCGTCGCCGAAAAGCACCTCATACAGCCCCACGATGAACAGCGGGAAAAACGCCATCGCCATCGCCTCGCCGACGGCTACGCGCGTATACACATCCATCACGCGATACGCCGACAGCGTATAGAGCACCGACGCACAGGTCGCCGCCCAGCGGTTTTGAAACAGCCGCTTCGCCGCCGCATACATCCCCGCCGCCGCGCCGATGTTCAGGGCGGCGAGCAGTACGTTGCCCACGTAGGCCGCGCTCGCCCCGCCCAGCAGCATCAGCGCAAAGGGATAGAGAAAAACATCCGGATAAAAGACAGACGTGATTGCGCCATAACCGTTGAAAGAAAATCCGCCCATGCGCACGGGGAACTGCCCGCTTTTCAGGCCGTCCGCCAGATTTTGCAGGCGCGCCAGATGATACGCGCCGTCGTGACCATAGTTGAACGTCGATTTGAGCGACATGGAGCACGAAAGCAGCACGGCCAGACCGATAAACAGCGCGGGCGCCATGTTCCGGCGCGTCAGCCTGCCCGTCGCTAGCAACCCATACAGCACGCTTGCGCCGATGGCAAAAAACAGCAGCGTGAACGCGTCGTCCTGATATTTCGGCGTGTAGAGCTTTAAACCGTACACATCCAGATAACTGCCGGAGGCAAACTCGATTTCGACCGCAAAGTTTTCGCAGGCTTCCTCGATTTCAAATACGCATTCGCCTTCGCCCTCGTCGGCGTGCAGCACGAATTCATCCGGCGTAATGGCCGCGCCGTCGTCGTCTTTCAGCCGCAGCACATTGTCGCCGTCGCCGGAAATCATCCATCTCAGGCGGTATTCGCCCGCGGGCAGGTGCAGCCCTGCCATCTCGCCGGGAAGCGCGCCGTAAGCGTCGCCGTCGGCCACGGCGTAGCGCGTCTTTCCGCCCGCAAGCTGCATATACTGCCCGTTCAGCAATTCAAATTCACTCGGCTTTTTCATCGCGCCCGTCGCGAATACCAGCGCGCAGAGCAGCGCCGCCAGCAGCATCGGCCCGTACAGTTTTGCCTTGGCTTTCACGTCGTCTCTCCTTTCTGAACCGCGGTATTGGAAAAAAGGGGCTGTACGTTTGAACAGCCCCTTTCAACATCAATATGCCTTTGCGAAATAGATGACCTTCTTGGCCGGCTTGCCGCAGCAGACGCAGGTCTCGCCGATGGGCGTCTGGTCAAACGGCATGCAGCGGGAAGACGCACTGAAACGATCCTTGATCTCGTCCTCGCACGCCTGATCGCCGCACCACATGGCTTTGGCATAGCCGCCGTCCACCTGTCTGCCCAGCTCTTCCATGTTGTGCACATCGGCGGTGTGCGCGTCGCGGAACGCGCGGGCAATTTCAAACATGTTGGTCTGAATCGCGTCCAGCATCGCCTTGATTTCGCCCTCAAGGCCTTCGATATCCAGCGGCGCTTTCTCGAAAGTGTCGCGGCGCACGCTCATCACTTTGCCCTCAGCCAAATCGCGCGGGCCGATCTCGACGCGAACCGGAACGCCCTTAAGCTCCCACTCGTTGAACTTCCAGCCCGGCGTCACGTTGTCGCGGTCGTCAAACTTCACGCGCAGTCCGGCGGCGGTCAGCTTGTCGGCGACGGCCTTCGCGCCCTCCAGCACGCCTTCCTTATGCGCGGCGACCGGCACCACGACCACCTGATACGGCGCGATCATCGGCGGCAGTTTCAGGCCGCGCTCGTCGCCGTGAGTCATGATAATCGCGCCGATGAGACGGGTGCTGGTGCCCCAGCTCGTCTCGTGCGCATACTTCTGCGTGCCGTCCTTGTCCAGATACTTGATTTCAAACGGCTCGGAGAAGTTCGTACCGAAGTTGTGGCTCGTGCCGCTTTGCAGCGCCTTGCCGTCCTGCATCATCGCTTCGATGGAATACGTCGCGCGTGCGCCGGCAAACTTTTCCTTTTCGCTCTTCTGGCCGCAGTAAACCGGAATCGCGAGGTTCTTTTCGCAGAAGTCGCGGTAAACGCCCAGCATCTGCATCGTCTCTTCCTGCGCCTCTTCGGCAGTGGCATGGACGGTGTGGCCTTCCTGCCAGAGGAACTCGGCCGTGCGCAGGAACGGGCGGGTCGTCTTCTCCCAGCGCATGACGGAGCACCACTGGTTGTATTTGAGCGGCAGATCGCGCCAGCTCTGCACCCACTTGGCATACATCGTGCAGAAAATCGTCTCGCTCGTCGGGCGGATCGCCAGACGCTCGGTCAGCGGCTCGGTGCCGCCCTGCGTGACCCACGCCACTTCCGGCGCAAAGCCCTCGACGTGGTCCGCTTCCTTGAGCAGCAGGCTTTCCGGAATGAGCATCGGCATACTCACGTTCTGGTGGCCGGTGCGCTTAAATTCCGCGTCCATCTGCTGCTGAATCAGCTCCCAAATACGGTAGCCGTAGGGCTTAATGGCCATGCAGCCGCGGACGGGGGTGTAATCCATCAGATCGGCCAGGCGCACCACGTCGGTGTACCACTGGGAGAAATCCTCGCTGCGCGGGGTGATGTGCTGAACGAACTCCTGCTGATTTTTCTTCGCCATGTTTTTTCCCTCACTTTACAGGTTCATGATTTCAAAAATAAGTCGCCTTTAGAACAGTATGCCCACAAAAAAGCGCCCCGTCCCATCACTGGGACGAAGCGCATTGCTTCGCGGTACCACCCGGTTTGGCGCTCTCCGCGCCCTGCTCAACCCCTTATCGCGGGGAGAACGGCGGCGTTCTTGGCGCCGCGGCTGATGGGGTTCGGAGCCTTGAACGCGCGCCCTGCCCGGCCTTGCAGCTGTTAGCCCGGCTCTCTTGAAAGGTTTTCGCGTTCCGCTTTCCCCGTTATCGCCTGATATCGCATTCATTATAAGCAAAAATCGGGGGGATGTCAACCGTTTCGCGGCTCAATTTTTCGCCTTGCGCTGTTTGCAGCTTGAATATCCGCCCGCCTTGTTTACGCCCCCAGCAATTTGCTGAGCGTACACACCGCCTGCGCCTCATCCGGCCCTTCGGCAAGAATGGTCACGGCCTGCCCGTCGCGCAAATCGGCGGAAAGCACGCCCATCAGCGATTTGGCGTTGACCGTCAAATTCTGCCGCTTGAGCAGCACGCGGCTCTCAAATTCGCTCATCCTGTGCGCGATATCGGCCGCCTGCCGGGTCATCAGTTCCTTCTGAATCGCAACTTTAATCGTCAGCTCCATCGCTCACTTTCTCCTTTTGCTCTGCTCGTGTCGGGTTCAGGCCTTTTGGGCCTTCCGTCTGTGTTGAATGCGCGCGGAGATCAGCGCCAGCGCCGTCAGCAGCGATACCGCATCCGATATCCGCCACCAGCGTTTGCCCGCATACCAGAGTTTGACTTCGCCCTTCGTGCCCGCCGGAACGACAACCGTCAGCCGCTTGTTTTCATCAAGCCCCGTTTCCAGCTCCTGTCCGTCCGCCTGCGCGCGATATCCGTCGTAGCCAAACAGCGGAACGGAAATCACGCCGTCCGTTTGCGCTTCCACCTGCATTCCGATCTGCGTGCCCTGTTTGGCATACGCCGTCAGGTCGATTTCGCCCCGCTCGACATGCGGGTTTTTGTCGCGCGTATAGGCGAAATTCGTCCCTTCCATCGTGTATTCCGTGCCATACATATACGGGGGATACGTCTCGCCGTAGCGCAGGTAGTCGTCGCTCTGCGTTTCCGTCGTCAGCGTCGGCAGCGCCATCGCGGAGGCCAGGCACAACGTCAGCAGCACGCCGTGTTCGGGCTTCTCCTCAAAGAAGCGCGCCACGCCGTATCCGGCCGCCAGCGCCAGCAGCACCACCGCCAGCATCAGCAGCCGCCAGGTGAACTGCATGTAATCCATCAATCCATGGTCAATCAGCGCCACATAGCTCCACGGGAAAAAATCCGTCGAAGCAACGGCGAAGAACACGCCGCCCGCAATGAACGTCAGCGCCTTCCGCTCGTTTTCATCGCGTCTGCGGCCGCGAAGGATCGCCACCAGCGCCAATCCCGCCCCGATAATCAGCCAGAGATCCAGCCCCGCCGAAAAGCTGAGCAGGCGCAAATTCTTCGGTTTGGCAATCGTGCCGCGCCCCAGCGTCAATAACTGCGCCGGTTCGATGGTGTTGTAAATCAAATGCCATGCCAGATCCGCCGCGCCGATGCCCTCCGCCGCATAGGTCAGGAAAGGCACATATTGGAAGGCGACAAGCAGCGCGCAAAGCCCCGCCGCCTTTAAAATCGGCAGAATGCGCTTCTCCTTCACGATGCCGCGAATGTGGATCAGGCCGAAAAGCACGGCCAGCAACGCACAGAGCATCGTGCTGATGACGTGGCAGAGCGCAATGCCCGCCGCCGTCAGCGAAAGCGCCGCCCAGCGGCGTTGATCCCCGCAGACGACCTCCCACAGCGCCCAGATGAACATGGGCAGAATGGCCATTGCAATGGCCTCGCCGACCGCGTAACGCGTGAACACGTCGGAAAGCCGATACATCGCCAGCGTGTAGCCGATGGAAGCGCAGGCCGCCGCGCCGCGATGGCCGAACAGCCGCTTGGCCGCAGCATACATACTCAGCGCCGAAGCCAGATTGATGGCGATGCTCAGCACGTTGCCCACGTAAATCAGGCTCGCGCCGCACAGCCGCATCAGCGCAAACGGATAGAGGAAGAAATCCGGATAGAAGATGGAGGTCAGCGCGCCGTATCCGTTGTAGGAATCGCCGCCCAGCCGGACGGGGAACTGCCCTTCCCTCAGGCCGCTGGCCAGATTTTCAATGCGTGCCAGATGCCACTCGGTATCGTGGCCGATATTCAGCGTCTCCTTGAGCGCCGGGCCGGAAGCGATCAGCACCGCTATACCGATCGCCAGCAGAATACACGCGTCATCCGGTTTCATGCGTCCGGTTGCGTAGAGCACCCAGAGCACGCTCAGCGCCAGCGCAAAGAACGCCAGTGTCCATTCGTCGTCGGCGTAGGCGGGCAAATAGAGGCGAAGATCCCCGACACGCAGGAACTCGCCCGCCGCAAACTCGAATTTGAATTGCACGTTTTCACAGCTTTCCGGCAGCGTCAGCTCAATATCGCCTTCCCCTTCGCCCGCAGGCAGGACAAAGGTGCTCGGTTCGATGGCCGTTCCGTTGTCGCAGAGCACATGCAGCAGCGCGTCGCCGTCGTTTTCCGCCACCCAGTGAATGCGATATTTTCCCGCTGGAAGGGTAAGCCCCGGCCCTTCGCTTTCCACCATGCCGTAAGCGCCGCCCGCGCTCAGGCTCACGTCCGTTCCATTCGGAAAGGTCATCTGCTCGGAAACGACGTTGCCGATGGCCTCCTGCTTTTGCAATCTTCCGCTGAGAATCGCCAGCACACAAAACAGTAGCGTGGCCACAATCGGCAGCCATACCGCAGTTTTGCTCCTCTTGTTCATGTCCGTTCTCCCTTGTCAGTTCGTTTCGCCCGCTCAGCCTTCTTCCAGCTCTTTCGCCATGGCTTCCAACCTGCGCAGCCTGTGGTTCACCCCGCTCTTACCGACCGGCGGATCGCACAGCCTGCCCAGCTCTTCAAGCGACATTTCCGGGTGGGCCAGCCGCAGTTCCGCCATTTCCCCAAGCAGCGGCGGCAGGCTCTCCCGTCCATGGGCCGCCAGCACCCGTTCAATCGCCTGCGCCTGCCGCGAAGCCGCCGTCACCGCGCGCTGCACGTTGGCGCTGTCGCAGTTGACGGCGCGGTTGGCGTTGTTGCGCAGTTCCTTACGGATATAGGCGTCCTCCATCGCGAACCGGGCGCTCTGCGCGCCGAAAATGCTGAGCATGTCCGTGATTTCGTTCTGTCCTTTGAGATAGACCAGCGTCATGGCGCGGCGCTTGGTCAGATGCGCGCTGAGCGAAAACCGCGCGATCAGCCTTTGCAGCGCTGCCGCAAACGCCTCGTCTTCCAGCACAAATTCCAAATGATATTCCTTTTCCGGGTCTGTCACCGATCCGCAGGCCAGAAACACGCCGCGCAAAAACGACATGCGGCAGCATTTGCGCACCGTGATTTCGCGGGGCACGCCGCGCCGCTGGCCCATCTCGATGCCGCATCCTTCCAGCACGAAGGAAGCCTCGCTTCCGCTGATCTCGATGCGGTAGGCGCTCCGCCCGCCGAGCCGCGAGCGCTTGAGCGTCACCAGCTGGGGCTGCACGTCAAAAACCTCGCGCAGCAGCCGGAACGCGCGCCGGGCGACGGCGTTGTTTTCCGTTTCGATGGAGAGCCGCTTCTCGCCTCCGCCGCGGTAAATGACCGAACCGGCGGCGCAGACGATACCGCTCAGTTCCGCCAGCAGACAGCACACGCTGTCCGGCTCAAAGCGGCAAAGCTCCTCTTTGGTCTGCGATGAATACGACATGGCGGCAGAAATCCCCTTTCATCAAGCCTTCCGCCGCCGGAACGCTTAGTCCCTGCGGCGGTTGTTGCCCGCAATGAGCACCAGTCTGAGCAGCTGCAACAGCGATTGCAGTGCGGCGGCAACATACGTCAGCGCAGCCGCGGAAAGCACTGCCTTCACGCCGCGCACCTCGTCTTCCGGCAAATAGCCGCTTTCCAGCACCTGAACCGCGCGGCCGGAAGCGTTAAACTCCACCGGCAGCGTCACCACGTAAAACAGAACGGCCAGCGCAAAGCAAAAGATGCCGATCTTCACCAGCGGTTCCCACGAAAGAATCAGGCCGAGCATGAACAGCGGAATCGACGCGCCCGAACCGATGTTGGCAATCGGCACCATCGTCGAGCGGATGCGCAGCGGCGCGTAATCCTGCGCGTCCTGAATGGCGTGTCCCGCTTCATGCGCGGCCACGCCCAGCGCCGCGACGGAATCCGAACCGTAGACCTCGCTGGACAGGCGGAGCACGCCGTTTTCCGGGTCATAGTGATCGGTCAGCTTGCCGGAAATGCGCTCAATGCGCACATTCTCGCAGCCATTGTCATCCAAAATCTGCCGCGCCATCTGCGCGCCTGTCATCCGCGTGGAGGAAGGCACCTTCGACCATTTGGAATACGTCGTCGAGACCTTGATCTGCGCATACAGCGCCACAATCGCCCCAAGGATAATCAGCCAATATGTCGGATCATAATAATAAAACATGGCGTACCTCCTGTTTCGTTTCTAACGTCCTGTCTATACTGTCAATTTAAAAGCGTATGCTTTTCTAGCGTCTATGATACGCGTTTTGCCCCTGCCGCGCAAGCCTTCCCGCATAAAAACCCGATTTTGCCGCCTGATTTGTCCTTCTGTCCCGCTATTCTTCCATCTCCGAAAACTTCACCAGCACCGCGCCGTCCGCCCATCGGACGGAGCCTTTTTTCGGGAAGCCGTCCATGTTTTCGGCCGCTTCCCTCTGCGCTTCGCTGAGATCGGCCGTGTTCAGGCGCGCCATCGGGTAGGCCATCACGTCGCCCAGATACATCCAAATCATGTTCTCATCCGTAACAGCGAACAGCTTGTCCGCGCCTGTGAAATAGACGTAATCCTCAAACCCCGCCCGCGTCATCGCGATGGGCGAACGGCTGATGTTGCCGATGAAACACACAGGCGTTTCACCCGGCTCATAGCCGTCCAGCTGCTCGACGCGGTCGAGCACGCGCGTCATCACGGACTGCGTCGCGTCGTATTCCAGATCCTTTTTGAGATACAGCCGATTGGCGTAGATCGTTCGATCCAGCAGCAGCAGGCAGACGGCCAGCGGCAGGGCATACGCCAGCGCGCGCTTTCGCGTTGAAACGAACTGCACGTCCGCCAGCGCCAAATCCCACGCGATTTCGCTGACAACCACCGCGTAAATCGGCGCGGCGACGTAGGCATACATCATCAAATCATGGATAAATTCCTTGGAAAACAGGTAAATCCAGTTCATGCCCGCCGGAAGCAGCAGCAAAATGAGCGTCGCGGCCATTCGGCTCCCCCGGTCAAGCCCGCTTCTGCGCATGACATAGGCCGTCGCGCCGACGCCATAGAGCAGCGCAAAGATCAGCGCCGCACGCGCCCAAAACGGATTGGCGCCTTGCATGGAAAACAGATGTTCAATCGGATAGAGCCACGTGTTCAGCAGCAGCTTCGGCACAAAGACGCCCTCAAAATCACCGAGGTTCGCCATGCCGTTCTGTCCCGCCTCCGGCGCAATGCCCGTCGCCGCCAGCACGATGTGATAGACCGCGAAGAACAGGCCCATGCCCATGCCGAGCGCCGCAATGCTCCCGCCGCACCGGGGATACAGGCGCATCAACGTATCCCGCAGACTGTCGCCCTCCAGCAGCCGGATCGCGGCCCAAACCATCACCAGCGCGGTGAAGACCTGCAAATACGCCTGATACAGCCCCGCCGAAGCCATCAGCAGCACCGCCGCGCAGACATACGTGGTCAGGCGCTTTCTCCCCCGCAGGCAGAGCCACGCCGCCGATACGTTCAGCAGCAGCGCCAGCGCGTAAATATCCGTCAGATAGACATACGTCGCATCCGCACAGATGAGCGCCAGACTGCCGCACATCAGCCCCGCCAACAGGAACAGCGTCAGCCGTGAGCGCACTTTCAGCAGGCTGGCCGTGCCGTAAACCGAAAGCGTCATATACACGCAGGTCAGCAGCCCGACGAGGAACGGCGCGCCGACGCTCCCGCGAAACGCCCAATAGACCGGCTGCATAAACCGGCCGAGCGAAAGCTGCCACGCCAAATCATCCGGCCACGCAAACGCCAGCGAATCATGGGAAAAGCCCAGCGACACATAGCGGTAGCCGTGCAGAATCAGCATAAAAAACAGGGTGTACAGCGCCGCGTCGCGAAGCCGTCTGCTGATGTGAATTTCGAGTTTATTCATGTCCTTCCTTTACCCAAAGCGGCCTGAGGCCGCCTGCCCTTCCGCCGCAATCTGCAAAACCTCAAATTTCCGCACACGCGGATGATTGTTGCGCCGTTTCCCGTGTGTCGAAAAGCGGCCTGAGGCCGCCCGCCCTTCCGCCGCAATCTGCAAAACCTCAAATTTCCGCACACGCGGATGATTGTTGTGCCGTTTCCCGTGTGTCGAAGAGCGGCCTGAGGCCGCCCGCCCTTCCGCCGCAATCTGCAAAACCTCAAATCTCCGCACACGCGGATGATTGTTGCGCCGTTTCCCGTGTGTCGAAAAAGCAGCAGAAAAACTCGCGCTTTTCTGCTGCTTGACTGGTTCGTCCTGTTACGCCTTGATGCCGTTGTAGATGAATCCCTCGTCCGCATCGACGGTAATCATCATGCCGCTCTTGAGCATATGCACCGCCTGATAGGTGCGGTCCATCATCATCGGAATGCCCATCGCCTGGCAGGCCACGGCCGCGTGGCACTCCGGATTGGTGCTTTCCACGACGACGGCGCTCGCGCGGCGCATATAGGGCAGCATCTCGCTCGAAGTCATCTTGGTGACGATCACATCGCCATCCTTGAAGTCGCTCTCCAGATCGCTGAGCGTGTTGACGGTGCAGACATTGCCGCTCGCGCAGCCGCTGCCCACGCCGATGCCGCGCAGCAGCACGTTGCCGACGATATGCGCCTTGATCAGGTTGGTCGTGCCGGAAACGCCCGTCGGCACGCCCGCGGAAATGATCACCACGTCGCCGGTCTTAATCAGGCCGGTCTGCTGCGCCGCCTCAACGGCCGTATTGATGAGTTCGTCGGTATCGCCGCTCACGCCCATGTGCGCCGGCATAACGCCATAGCTCAGGCCCAGCTGATGATACGCATGTTCGCTCGGCGTCGGCGCGATGATCGGGCAGTCCGGGCGGAAACGGGCGACCATGCGCGCCGTCGTGCCGGAGTTGCTCGGCGTGATGATGGCGTTGGCGTTCAAATCGCGCGCCATCTGGCAGCAGGAATAAGAAACCGCGTTCGCCACCGTGCGGACGGTCGCGTTGCGCACCGCCTCCTGCTGGAGCAGCTGGGTGTTGTCGTGCAGCTGATGCGCTTCGATGTAGGTCGCAATGCGCACCATCGTGCCGACGGCCTCGATCGGGTACTTGCCCGCGGCGGTCTCGCCGGAGAGCATGATCGCGTCCGTACCGTCGATGATGGCGTTGGCCACGTCGCTGGCTTCCGCGCGGGTCGGGCGCGGGTTGCGGATCATGGAATCGAGCATCTGCGTCGCGGTGATGACCGGCTTGGCCGCCACGTTGCACTTGTGGATGAACTGCTTTTGCAGCACCGGAACTTCTTCCATATCGACTTCCACGCCCAGGTCGCCGCGCGCCACCATGATACCGTCGGAAACCTTGAGGATTTCGTCAAAGTTATTCACGCCCATGCGGTTTTCGATCTTGGAGAAAATCTGCACATGGCTGCCGCCGTTGTCGGCGCAGAGCTTGCGGATGGTCAGCACGTCGCTGGGACGGCAGACGAAGGACGCGGCGATGAGGTCAATGCCCTTTTCAATGCCGAAGATGATGTCGCTGCGATCCTTTTCGCCGATGGAAGGCATCTGCAAATCCACATCCGGCACGGAAATGCCCTTGCGGCCGCCAAGCACGCCGCCGTTGATGACCGTGCAGACGATGTCCGTGCCGTTCACGATCTGCTTAACGTCCAGCGCGATCAGGCCGTCGTCAATCAGAACGCGCGTGCCGGCATGCACCAGATCGACCATCTTCGGATAGGTGATGGACACCTGCGTTTCGTCGCCCTCGATGTCGCGGCTGGTCAGGATGAAATCCTGCCCGGCCTGGAGCGTCACCTTGTCGCCCTTGAGGGTTTTGGTGCGCACTTCCGGGCCCTTGGTATCCAGCATGATGGCGACCGGGATATTCTTTTCCGCACGCAGACGCTTGATGCGGTCAATGCGCGCGCCCTGCTCTTCGTAAGAGCCGTGTGACATATTCAGACGGCACACGTTCATGCCCGCGTCCATCAGCTTGGAGATCATCTCTTCGCTGTCGCTGGCCGGGCCGAGCGTACACACGATTTTGGTCTTTCTGATCATTTTGTTTTCCTCCTTGAACGGCCGCCACTCCAGACGGCCAGGCACACTCCGCTTTTTTGCAAACGTACCTATTTTACATGGAAAGCAGCGCGCTGTCAACGTCCGCCCCTGCTCCCTCTTCAAGTTATTTTCTTCACGAAAAGGCAGGCCGCATAAGGATTTTCAAGCCTTACAAAACCGCGGCGCATCTTCTGTTTAAAGTGTCGAATTCATAACTTTTACGGGGATTTTACGAGCCAACCGATTCAAACATTTCGATCATTCTTTTGCGGCCATTTCTTTTTCATTGTTTTTCTCAATCGCCCTGCACTCCATATAATACCGCTTTTCCGTCGCCTCGCCCATGGAGAACGTCTTCCGGGGCAGCACGCCGCCCGCGGCAATCGCCGGGAAGAGCGCGCGCTTATCCATCGCGCCGAGCAGCGCCGCCGTCGCGCCGTTTTGGGCAAGGCTCGCCGCGTCTGCGTCGCCATGCACGTAGTCCAGCGACCAGCCGCTCTTTTCGCCGCACGCCTGATCGAGGTATTTCTGCAAAACGTCCACCGGCAGGCGGTCTCCTCGCCCGCTGATGGCAAAGCCGCGCCGCTCGCCGCCCTGCACGAGCGTCACTTCGCCGCCATCCGTGAGCGTCATGCCGTGGGCGCGCAGATACAGTTCAAAGCCGCTTTGCAGCGCGTCGATATCCGCGCCGAAAACCACGCGGTGAACCGGTCGGAAGACCAGCGCCGGGCTGTGCAGATTGACCAGCTCGCAGAGCGCAAACCGCGCGGGATGGTTCTCCCGCTCCGCTTCGGAAAGCGTCGGCTTGATCTGCTCCCAGCAGGCTTTCGCCGTCGCCAGCGAGTGGTTGCCGTCGCCGACCGCGAGGAAGAAGCCGCCGCTCTCCCGCTGCATCTGCGCAATCAGCTCCGCCGTCCGCGCAGCCGGTTCGCCCTCGACCGCAAAGCCGCTGATGTGTCCGCCGCCGAGCATCAGCTGTGTGTCATAGAGCTTGGGCAGATCCATCTGCGCCAACGGCTCGATCAGGCGCATGGCCGCGTCATCGACGAGCATCATCACATGTGGGCTTTCAATCGGCGCGCCCTGACGGATGCGCACGCGCGGCGGAATGCGCGAGAGAATCGTTCCCTCCGTCGCGCGGACGGGCGCGGATGTACCGGGCGTGAAATCATACTGCTCCAAATCCAGCTTACCAACCAGCCCAAGGCGTTCGCCGCTCTCTGTCACGCGGCGCACAAACACAAAGCCGTTTTTTACGCGCGTTTGCAGCACGCCGCGCTGCATGTAATCCGCCATCGCCCGCCGAATGCGCTCGATTCGCGCGTCGCCCTCGGCGAGATAGACTTCCGGGTAGACGATGTTCAGCGTGCTCGGCGCGTCGCCGACGATCTGCGCCGCCTTCTGCCAATACTCCATTTGGCTGGTGAACTGGTCGCAGGCGACGACCGCCCATTTTTCAACATCTGCCGCCGCATCGGGCAAAAGAATATCTGCCGGGAGAAAACAGGCCTGCATCTCGCTCATTCCTTTCGTACTTCAAACCCCGGTGCCGTCAAACGCCGGGATGAACGCGCCATCCGCCGAGCCAAGCTCCTGCCGATAGCCGTCCAGCCCAACGGCCTCCATATAAGCCAGCACGCGGGCATATTCTTTTTTCCTGATCTTTCTGTCCATGCCGGGCATGGTCAGCGCCCTGCCGCACGGCGTGTACTGCCCCATCAGCGAAACGGGAATGCCGGGGAAATCGTCGCAAATCCGTTCCAGAATGCGGATGCTATCGCCGGTCAGCCCCGGCAGGACGAGATGACGGATCAGCGTGCCGCGCGTCATCATGCCTTTTTCGTCATAGACGGGCGCGCCCGTCTGCCGCACCATCTCGGCAATGGCCGCGTGCGCCACATCCGGATAATCCCGCGCGCCGGAGAGCATCGCCGCCATGTTCGGATCGATGTATTTGTAATCCGGCAGATAGATATCCACCGCGCCATCCAGCATGCGCAGCGTCTCCACGCTTTCATAGCCGCTGCTGTTGTAGACGATGGGCAGATTCGGTCTGTACAGCGCCAACGCGTCAAGTACGGCCGGCACAAAATGCGCCGCCGTCACAAGGTTGATGTTGTGCGCGCCCTGCTCTTCCAACTCGCGGAAGATTTCCGAAAGCCGCTTCGGCGTGACCTGTTTTCCCTCGCCTTTCTGGCTGATGCGCTCATTCTGGCAGAACACACACCTCAGCCCGCAGCCAGAAAAGAACACCGCGCCGCTGCCGCGCGTGCCGCTGATGCAGGGCTCTTCCCACATGTGCAGCGCCGCTCGCGCGATTCTGGGCATCGTGCCCATGCGGCAGACGCCCGCGCCCGTTTCTTCCGCGCGTTCCGCCTTGCAGTTTCGGGGGCAAAGCGTGCAAATCATAGGTCGATGAACTCCTTAAACCGCGGCAGAATGCCAATACCATCCGGAAAGTGCGCGGCAAACTGCGGAATCGCGTGGCTGGGGAAGGAATTGCCCTCGATGAACACCGGCCCGTCCTGCGTAATCGCCACATCCCACGCAACGAAGCGCACTTGCGGCACGACGTGCATCGCCTTCAGACACATCGTCTTGACCTCTTCCCAATAGGGAATCTGCGTGCCGGGGATGCGCTTGCCCGTCATCGGGTGGAACTCATAGGTTTCGCCCGCCTTGTTCGCGCCCACGCCGCTGATGACGCCTGTATCCAGGTTGATCGGTGCGGCCATGCCGCCGCAATCAACGTTATCCATCACCTTGCCGTTGCCGATGCGGATATACGCGTAGACAATGCCCTCTTTTTTGTCGCCCAGCAGCGTCGCCACGCGGATCGTGTTGACCGAAGTCGGACAAAGGGCCGCAATCGCCTCGTGCTGGATAACCTTGTCCTCCACAATGCCGATGCCCGCCGCTTTCAGCCGCTCATAGAGCGCCTGCACATCCTTGTAATCCTCCGGCGTACACTTGCAGATGCCCTGCCCGCTCGAACCGTCGATCGGCTTGCAGATGATGTCGCCGCGCCCCTGCACAAACTCGGCGAACTGTGATTCCGTCGCATCGGCAAAGTTGAGCCACTCGCGCTTCACCTGCTCATGAAAAAGTTGGTTGAACTCGGTTTTATTATCAAAGAAATGCCAGAACTTTTTGTCGTTCATCCGCGCAACGATGCTGTTGGAGATGCCGCGCGTAATCTGCGTCGCGCGCTGCGCGTCGTTCAGGCGGTACATCTCCGTGATCTTATAATCGACATAGCCTGCGTTGTATTTGGCGGCGCACTTGGCCATATCGGCCATCAGCCAGACGCGGCTTTTGCCCGTCTTTTTGTGCAGCATATCGGCAGTTTTAAACATTGCGCGGTAATCCATCTTACGGGCGCGCTTGAGCGCATAGGACAGCTTTCCCATGATTGACCCCTCTCGTTTTCTATGTTGGATTTGGTCTCTTTTTTATTTTCTTTGAAAACGCTAAAAGCCATACGGGCGCATTTTCATGCTCTGATTATATTCCATTTGGCGCTTTTTGGCAAGAAAAACGGAGACGCACCCCGCCGAATGCATCTCCGTTTTGCCGTTTGCAACCGTTTATTTCGTCGCAAGCGCTTCCAGCGCGTCGGTCGCGACATAAATCGCCGGGCGGACGCTCAGCCGCGCGTTATCCACGCGGCCCATGCTGTTGCCGCCGCAGGTCATTACGCCGCCGCTGCCTGCGACATAAGCGCCGCGGTGCTTTTCCTCCCAGCTGTGGGAGCGCAGCCACCACTGTGCGTTGCCTGGGCCATACTTCTGGCTCTGCCACGCGCCCTGCGCGATGGCGTAGGCCGTCGGCACGGTCATGCGGTCCGCATGATTTTCAAACAGGGTTTTAGCCTCGTCGTTATCCAGCAGGGAAACCGTGTCCTGAGTGTTCACGTCCTTCCAGTTTTCCAGCTCCTTGGTCACGATGCCCTGCTTTTCCGTGTCGTTGAAGGCCGCGTCGTAAAAATCCGTATTGAGCCACGTGCGCAGCGTGCATTCGCTCCATAGCGCAACGGCGTATTTTTCGTTATACGGCTGGCTGTCCAGCGCATACTGGCTGATCAGCAGGGCTTCGCCGTTCTCCACCTTGAGCACGCGCCACTCGATCGCCTCCGCGCCATTGGTCAAATCGTTATCCTGTTCATAATGGCCAAAGAAAACATGATCGTTGACCGCGACTTCCGCCGTCGCGCCGGTCGCTGCACCGACCGCCAGAAGCAGCGCCGCAAGCGCAGCCCATTTTTTCATCTTCATGCGTGTTTACCCTCTTTCCCGTTTTATAAGTTGTATTATAGTCTATACGGAAGATTCTGGCAATGCTTAAAACGCACAAAAAGGGTTCGCGCCGCGAAAGCGTGAACCCTTTCAAATGGAATTGTGTGAAACACCTTACTGGTTATCCGCCTCAATCGCCTGCGCCGCGGTACGGCCGGAGACGATGATTTCGGTCACAGCGTTGCCGCCCAGACGGTTGCCCGCATGGATGCCGCCGGTGATTTCGCCCGCCGCGTAAAGACCCGCGATAGCGTTGCCGTCGTTATCCAGCACGTGGCGCTGCGCATCGACCATCACGCCGCCCATGGTGTGGTGGGTAGACGGCGCCATGAAGCGCACGCGGATCTGGTCGAGCTTGTACGTTTCCGGCTTATACTTGCCGTTCTCGTCCTGCTCAACCTCGCCGACCGTGCCGCGCACGGAGAGCTTCTCCACCTCCAGGCTGTCCGCCGTGCCCATGACATAGGCGTCATAATCCTCGATGGTCTTGCGCAGGGTCGCCGCATCGCAGCCGAGCTTGTCAGCCAGCTCCTCGACGGTCATGAAGTACATGCGGCCCGGAACGTCCGCCTTCGTGTTATTGAAGCCGCCCATGCCGGCCACAACGTTGGTGTTGGAAACTTCGACATAGATGCCCGGCACATACTTGAGGCCCAGCTTCTCAGCTGTTTCCTTGCTCATGCCGTTCTCGAAGCCGCCCTCGGAGAGCACGTCGCGCTCCGCGGACTCATCGACATAGCGCTTGCCGGTCGCCGCGTTGATGAAGATGACGTTCTCGCCAGCGCCGCCGGAGAGGTTGCCGTTGTCAACCCAGCCCAGAGGCATCATCTGCGTCCAGCCCTCGCCTTCGGTCGCCGCGCCAGCCGCCACCGCCATGGTGATGCCGTCGCCGGTCAGAGAAGAACGGTTGGTGGTGCCGATGTTGTCGGCGATGAAATCCTTATCCCAATAGGTGTTGGTCTCCTGAACCATTTCGATGTTGGCCGCATAGCCGCCGGTCGCCAGAATGACGCCCTTGGTCGCGTGCATGGTCACTTCGGTGCCGTCATACTGCGTCGCCTTCACGCCGGTGACCTTGCCGTCCTCGACGATCAGCTCGTTGGCGGTGGTGCGGAGCATGACCTTGTTGGCCTCGTTCGCCGTCGCCATCGTGTTATACGGCACGGCGAAGTATGCGCCCCACTTGCTGGAGTATTCCACGCCGTCCACCACGCCGCCGACCGGCGCATTCTCGCGCTGCCACAGGCAGCCAATCAACGTGGACTGCTTGCTGTAATCGAAGATCGCGCCCTGCGCAACGAGCCACGGCTTGATATCCTGGCCGCCCTCAATGAACTGGCTCACCAGATCGTAACGGCCGTAGATCCACGCGCTGTGGTCAGCGTTCGGACGCAGGCCGCCGTAGTAGGTCTGGAAGATGTGCAGATTGATGGTGGAGAACAGGGTCAGCTGGGTCTCTTCCACGCCCGCGTCGAGCTGCGGCTGTGCCCAGTCGAGGTACGCCTGAATCTCTTGCTTCAGCGCCTTAAGGGTCGGGAGGTATTCCTCATGCACACCGCGCACGGCGTTCAGGGAGATATCACCCGCCACGAACGGATGATTGTCGTCCAGCGTGCCGTCGAACGGCTCTTCGGACCAGCCGAGGATGGTCTTGAGCGTGTCGATACGGCCCGCGTCGTTCTTTACCTTGTCATAGGTCTGACCGTCCAGCGGGTTCACGCCGGTGGTCGCATCCGGATCGGCCGCGTCCCAGACGAGGTACGGCATCACGGACTGGAAAGCGCCGCCGGAAACGAGCGTGTTGCCGCCCATCTCGGCGTTCTTTTCGAGCACAACGACGGTGTTGCCGTCCTGCGCTGCCTGTGCCGCCGCGATCATGCCCGCGCCGCCAGCGCCGACGATGACCACGTCATAGGTTTCTTCAATCGGGGCCTGAGCGGTGTGCTCAACGGTGTTCGCCTTAAACGCGCCAAGGTTGGCGCACTCGGCTTGCTCCGCCGCGTCGTTCACGGCGTTGCGCAGCGCGGCGCTGGAGAAGGTCGCGCCGGAAACGTTGTCCACGCCGGAACCGTTCGCCGCCAGCATATCCGCGATCATCGGCTCAAAGGCCACGTCGCCGACGTGCGCGGTCTCGCTGGAATCGGTCACTTCGATGGCGGTCACTGCGTCGTCGGAGAAGGTCACGCTCACGGTCACATCGCCGTTGTAGCCCTTCGCAGAAGCGGTGTACGTACCGGCCTTGAACGCGATAGCCGCGTCATTGGCAACCGCCTCGCCCTTAGCCTGCGCCAGCGCGTCAGCAAACGCTTCCTTGACAGCCGTGCTGGTCACGGTCGCACCGGAGGTCACATCCACGCTGTCCGCGTCGGTCACGCCGACCAGAGAGGTGTTGTAGCCTTCGATGGCCGCGCCGCCGAGCGCCGGGGTTTCGCCCTCGCCCGTCACTTCAACCGCGGTCACGGTGTCCGCATCGACCGTCACCTTGACGGTCACCGGGCCGCCGAAGCCCTGAGCGGAAGCCTCATACTCGCCGGCCGTGAAACCGGCCGCGCTGCCCGCCGCCAGCGGCAGAGCCGCAAGCATCATGGCAGCCGCAAAGGAAATCACCTTTTTGTTCATGATTTTTCCCCTTTCATCGTTGAGCGGCCGCAAGGGCCGTCGCTTTTGACAGACGCTATGATAGGGGGTAAAGCGACTTGACTGTCAAGCGTTTTCGTCAAATTCCGTTAAAATTTCTGCCACATTCCCGCACATTCAGCGATTGAACCGCGTATATTTTTCTTTTTTCACAATATCCGTCATGCGATTCACGTTTCTTTTATTTGGGCGGGCAGAAAAAACTCATGCACGCCCCATCGTTCGCCGTTTTCCTTTTTGTAAACAATCCGAAGTGTCGCATAGATATCGCCGCAGATTGAATAGCCCTGCTTGTGCGTCCACGCAATCAGCTCATCGATATTTGGCTTATCGCCGAGTTTCGCCTCCGCATAGCCGACGGCGCACAGCCTTTCAGGCAGCAACACGGCACAGCTGAGCGGAAGGCCGAGTATCTCCGCCGTGTTTTTGGGGATGACAGAGCCGAAAACTTTTTGCGGGTTCAGGTCTCTGTCGTAGTGCATCGCACAGAGCGCAACGGGCGGCATCGCCTCCACCCAGCGCTTTTCCTCACTGCGTTCCCCCGCGATCCGTTCCCGTTCCTCTTCCGTTTGGGCGCTGGCTTCATTTGGCACGCGCCGCCAAAAATAGGTTTCGGGCATCATCCGCAGTTCCATCCTGCCCGATTTGAAACCGTCGAGATCGCGCTGCTGGCGTTCAAGCTCCTGCCGCATGCGCGCGATGGCCGCTTCTTTCTTTTTCAGCTCCAGTAGTTTTTGGTCAAGCCTTTCTTCCATCTCGCTGAACGTGGTTGCCACCGCCATGGCCTGTGCGTCATCCAGCGAAAAGCCGAGGCTTTCATAGGTGCGGATCTGCTTGAGCGTCGTAATTTCGTCCCGCTCATAATAGCGGTAGCCCGTCCGCTCGTCGCGTATGCTGGTCACGATACCCTTGCGCTCGTAATATCGGATGGCTTCTTTCGTCAACCCGAAAAACTCCGCCATCTCTCCAATTCGGTATTTCATGTTGTTTATTTTCCTCAATTCAAAAAGGGGCTGAGCCTGCCTGCATTTCCGCCGCAGTCTGCAAACCTTCAAAACTTTTACGCGCGGGCAGCCTTTATGCCGTTTTCCTAGCGCAAAAAAGCCCTCCCAAAAGGAGGGCCTTGCTGCCGCCGCTTACAGATTGGCCTTGATCTTTTCGATCATCTCGGCATACTGCGCATCGGTCAGCTTCGTCTGGCCGGGATTCATCGCGAACACGCCGCCCCACTCGAAGCCGTCCCTGTATTTCGGCACGAGATGCACATGCAGGTGGCAGCCCGTGTCGCCATACGCGCCGTAGTTCAGCTTGTCCGGGTGGAAAGCCGCATGAATCGCCTTTGCCGCGCGATTCACATCGGCCATGAACGCATTGCGCTCTTCGTCGGTCAGATCGACAATCTCGCTCACGTGGTCTTTATACGCGACAACGCAGCGGCCGGGATGGCTCTGCTCTTTGAAGAGAATCAGCGTGCTGACGTTCAGTTCACAGATGACAATGCCGAACGCATCCAGCAATTCGCCGCGCGCGCAGTAGCCGCAATTCGGGTCTTTCATGGAAATAACCTCCTGTCGATTTAAACTGAGATTATTATACACCCCGCAAAGCCGAGGGGCAACGCCCAAAAAACAAACTGAGCCCGCCTGCTTTTCCGTCGCAGTCTGTCAAGCTTCAAAGACCGATACGCGCGCGCAGCCTTTGTTCAATTCCCTATGGAGCAAAAAGAGGACTCCCTTTCGGGAGCCCTCTCTGTATGATCGTGTTCGACCGGGT
>ENA-UOJV01000685-UOJV01000685.1-human-gut-metagenome-genome-assembly--contig:-C82-NODE-685-length-46629-cov-10.940503_pt1 | contig 46629 bp, 35 predicted proteins | sample MGYA00242356_ERZ723903 | MGnify/ENA metagenome assembly ERZ723903
AAGTTCCTGTCAAAGCGCTTTCGGACGGGGGTTCAACTCCCCCCATCTCCACCAGAACAGAGAAAACCAGCAATCCGTTGTGATTGCTGGTTTTTCTTTATTTATCAATGCTTTGCAGCGCTTTTGGAAAGCTTTGCAGTGCGAAAAACGTCGCGGATTTACGATTGTTTTCCGCATAATACAAGCGCATTTTGCTAACAAAATGCTAACTAAAATGCTAACCGCGTGCGGAGATCAAGGCGCGAAGCCGACGGCGGCGGGCGCGCTTTCTTGTCCCCCCGTAGATAGCGCAGAGCTTTCCGCGCTTTTACTCGGTGCATCCGGTCGCATAGCGCACCATCATCGGCACGCCCTTGATCACATCAACACGCTTGGTGCACGTGTTGATTACCGCGACATACTCCCAATCGGGGCAGATGCAAGCGCGGGCATACCGCACTGCGTCGGCCTTGCGCCAAAACTCGCGGCCGGAATCAGCGCCGCAATCGCGGCAATACTTGATAATCTGATCCATGATACAGCCTCCGTTTCGCTCGTGCTTATCAGCGCCGGACTTTTACCGGCGGACGGAGTGCGGCCGGGGACGGCTTATGCCGTCGCCCAGAAGCGGGCAAACGCTTTCGCGCGATCCTGCCCGGCGTACTGCTCGCGCAGCTCGTCGAGGGTGCGGATGTTGGTAAAGTATTTCATGGTGGTTCTCCTATTACAATAAATTTGGACAGGAAAGCCGGGCAGCCAGTCCGGCTTTCTTTCCATCTCGTGCCTAAGCTACAATAAGGGGAGCAACTGGCTGACCGCACACTCCTTGGGCTTCTATGTCCGAATGAAAGACTGTCAGCCATCCCCTTATTGCAGCGTTCGATTTGAGCAGGCTGAGCCATAGAGTTCGCGTCACCCAATAGATTGAATCGGCAATGAGAGAAGATGGATTTCGGTTGCGATTCACAGATTGGAGGAATGCGAATGAACTCTGTAGGTATCGACATTTCCAAAGGCAGAAGCACGGTTGCAGTCATGCGTCCCTTCGGAGAGGTCGTCATCTCACCCTTTGAAGTCCGTCACACCGACAGTGAACTGAACGAGCTGGCAAGGCGGCTCAAAAGCCTGAACGGTGAGACCCCTGTGGTCATGGAGACCACAGGAAATTACCATGCGCCGGTGGCAAAGCGGCTTTACGACGCAGGACTATATGTTTCCGTCGTCAATGCAAAGCTGGTGCATGGCTACGGGAACAACGATTTGAGGCGCGTCAAGACCGACCGAAAGGATGCCGTAAAGCTGGCAAACTACGGCCTTGACCGCTGGCTCACTTTGCCGAGGTACGTTCCAGAGGAAGATACCCGGCTGCTGCTGAAGAACTGCTACCGCCAGTACCGGCAGTATTCCAAGGTGCAGACGGTTTTGAAGAACAACCTGATCTCGTTGCTGGATACGGTGTTTCCAAACGTCAACCGCCTGTTTTCAAGCCCAATCCGTGGGGACGGGAGTGAAAAGTGGGTGGATTTTGTTGCTGAATTCTGGCATTGCCGCTGCGTCAGCGAGAAATCCCAAAAGGCGTTCACAAGCAAATATCAGCGTTGGTGCAGAAAGCACGGCTACAATTTCAGCGAGGAAAAAGCGCATACCATTCACGCCGAGGCAAGCGGGTACATTGGCGTCATGCCGAAGTCCGAAACGACAAAACTGCTCGTGGAACAGGCTGTTGCACAACTCAGAGCGACTTCTGCCGCCCTCACCGCACTCAAACATGAAATGCTCGCCTTAGCCGCACAGCTGCCGGAATATCCCGTCGTCATGGGTATGTTTGGCGTAGGGCCGACGCTCGGCCCGCAGCTCATAGCCGAAATTGGCGACGTGCGCCGGTTTTATTCCAAGAAAGCACTCGTTGCCTACGCCGGCCTTGATGCTCCGCCGAATGACTCTGGAGACGTGACTGGCAAGCACAAATCCATGAGCAAAATTGGCGCATCCTCCTTGCGGCGGACGCTGTTCCTTGTCATGAGCGTCTATTTGCAGAATGCGCCGCTGGATGAACCGATCTTCCGGTTCATGGACAAGAAACGCGCCGAGGGAAAGCCCTACCGCGTCTACAGGGTACGCCCCGGATTTCAGCGACGAACCATCCGCAGCCAGTAGTCGGTAGCCCCGGAATTTCTTTTGCGGGCGGAGCTGATCCGAGAACCGGTGAAACAGATCTTCGAGCGCGGATGGAAGTAGCTTCTGCCGCTGCTGGACGAAAGCCGACACCGACGGCGTGTCGATTCACCTGCGTAAATGCCTGAGCAGCTCTTTCCAGATGCTCTTTTCGTTCATGGCGAGAATGAGATGAATCAGCACAGCGGGCGTCAGAGTCCGTTTTCGGGTAAAATCCCGACCCGACTTCCGCGCGTACCGCTCCGGCTTCTCGCCGAGCCTTCGAATGATGGAAAAAGCCTTTTCCGCAGTATCGTTACCGTGTTTTTCATGTGCAGTCCCTCCTGAAAATCAATTTATTTTCAGGAATTGGCTGCACTTTTTTCACATTGTCAAGGTATTTTTTCGCTTAATCGGAATTCTTTTGTTAACTTAATGGCATTACTTACCTTCATAGTGCTTCTTTATAACGCGGAGCTTATATACTTCCGAATAAATTCGAGTCGAGCTGTTCCAGTTCTTTCTGTGTTTGCGGTATGGCTTTAGAAGATGGTACAGGCGAAAGTTACTGATGTGGCATTCTTCGCAATTTCCCATAGTATCCAAAACTTCTGAGGTGTATCTGAAAACTGGCGGATGTGACCGGCGGCGAGGAATTTTCGCGCTGGGCAAGACATTTTTTGCAGGAATACTGACGTATTTCAAGAAAAAATGGCACAGCGCAAAAAGATCCGCCGTCCGGGTGCGTTGGGAGTTTTCAGATACACCCTAAATCCAAGGTCAAAATTGTGGCAAAAATGCTCAAGGCGATCCACGCTCAGGAGAGCAAAAAGGCGTCCCGCGAGAAGGCAAAGGCTGTGGTCGCCGAGCTGCGCGCCATGAAGCTGAAGGAGGCTGCCAAGAAGGTCGAGGACGGCATTGAGGAAACGCTGACCTACTGCGATTTTCCCAGCGAGCACTGGACGCGCATCCGCACCAACAACGTGATCGAGCGGCTGAACCGGGAGATCCGCCGCAGAACCCGCGTGGTGGGGACGTTCCCGGACGGCAACTCCGCCCTGATGCTGGTCTGCGCACGGCTGCGCCATGTGGCGGGCACCCAGTGGGGCAACAAGAAATACATGAACATGAAGCACTTGGAGGCGGTCATGGACGACGCCTCCGTTGCCGGCTGACTTCACTCCGCCGGAGCCTGCAAACAATTTTGCGCATAAATCTTGACGGGACCTTTTATTCCCTCCGTTTCGTCATTTGTGAAGAACTCGCAAACGGCAGAAACGGTGGGGCACGGCAATGAAATTGGTATCCGCATAATGAAAAGCGGACAAAAAGCCAAGGATGGCCGCAAAGGGCCATCCTTGGCTTTTTGTCCGTTTTGTTGTGTTGTCTGGTCGCATGGTTAGGCGGCCTCTCGAATATCTCCAGAGGCCAATGTGTTCCGGGAACTCCGCTTCCTATATCAGCGTTCTCTATATTCTGGTGCCTCCATTATCCTCCCATACCACTGCCGAGATCTTCTCCCAGATCGCAGGTATAGCACCACTCCACCACATCGCCGTTATTCAGTTGGTAGCGGGAGCAGCCGTAGTTAGGAAACCATCCGTTGACGGCATACATTCAGCCGGAGAGCTTCCCTACATCGAACTCGTACAGATTGTGAATACCCTCGATATAGGCACTGTTATACACCGGCGTAAAGCTGGACTCCATGTGTATCTTATTTGCCTTGCAGACACGCTGCAGTACATCGTAGACACTTTCGCCGTCGCTGAACGTTACCTCTGTGGCTGGAAGGATGATACCGTCCTCCGGCACAAGGGCTTTCTTGCTCTCAACGCACTTATCAATATTGTCCAAGATCGTCTCGCAAGAGATGGATATGATACAGGTATACTTTGTGTCCGCATCCACATCGCTGTCCTGTGGCTCTACAGGAGCCGGTTTTTCCTCCGGCACAGGTCAGCAGGAGCAGTGCCAGAAGCAATGTGCACAGAGGTTTGGATCGCCGCATATCACTTCACCTCAATATCCGTCATGTCGAACAGGCGTGTCTGGCCCTGCCGGAAGCGGTCGCAGGCGGCCAGTGCGTAGAAGCCCTGCTCGGTAGCCATACCTCATCGCTGTGACGGAAGCCGCCGCCCTCGCAGGCAAAGGCGCACAGGCCGTCCAGCGGGGACGCGCCGTTTTTTACGAAGCGGCTGTCCGCTGCGGGATCAATGCCCAGCGCCGTCAGAGCCACGATGACCTGTGCGCAGGACTCGCTGTTGGCCGCGCCCCAGCTCATGAAGCCGCCATCGGCCTGCTGGGCATCAGACAGATAGGTCAGCGCCGCGTCAACTGCCGCCTTGATGTCTGTCTCCTCCTGATAAGGGGCCAGAGATGTCAGGGCCATGGCGGTCATGTCCACATCGGATTCGTCGCCCATCAACGCCCAGCCGCCGTCGCTGCACTGATAGGAGAGAATCTCCGCCACCAGTCCCTCGCGGGTGGTCTGCTCCTCGCCATCGGCGCACTGGGGAATATCGTAGCCATGGCAGTCCAGCGCGATCAGCGCCCAGATGGGGCCGTTGGTACCCTGTGCCCGCAGATAGGCCATGTCGGTTAGGCCCGCCGTCAGATCAACGCCCGCCATGTTGGCGGCATTATATCCGGCAGCCGTCAGGCCCAAGATGGTGCGGGAGTTCTCAGTGGATTTCGCGTGGTGCAGCCGCACGGAACCTGCTTGCTTGACATAGTCCTCTACCGTCTGCTCATAGCTCTGCGCAGTCTCATCACTGAGAAGTCCGGCACGGCTCAGGCCGATCACCGCCCACTCGCCGTCAACAGAGCCTGCGGAAAGCGTATCTTGCTCTTGTAGATATTTACCCGTTTCACGGTAGGCGGTCTGCCATGGTGCCTCCTCCGTCTTTGCGCCGCAGCCGGTCAGCAGCACCAGCAGGAGCAGCAGCGCAATGGAATGTTTTTTCATAGGCGTCTTCTCCTTGCAGAAATGTTTTTTTGCCGTCAGTGCGGCTTACCCACCGTACAATGCGCACGGTGGGCAAGCTGGGGAGGTCATTTCATATCCGGGTTATTTCCGTGTACCACTATGATTTATTGTTCCACCGGGAACTTTGACAGCTTTCCGTTTGCTACACGGTAGATCAATGCAGCATCCGTCGTGTTCACGACACCATCACCATTTACATCAGCTGCCAAAAGTTGATCCGCAGACAACTGATATTTTCCATTTGCATAACGGTAGACAATGGCGGCATCCGTGGAATCGACTTTACCATTCCCATTTACATCACCGTATTTGACCTCGGTCTGGTCCCCAATGGTCAGGGTCAGGGTAGTCATGGGCTTATCGCAGTGGACGCCGTATTCCATCTCCAGGGTCTCGCTGTTTTCTCGGTTTTGGTACATGGCGTAGGGGAAAGTGATCTGGAAATCGGTATCGCTGGCCTTCAGCGGATTTTCCGACCAGGTCACATACTTCGTCACATCACGGGTCTTGCCGTTGGTGTAGTAGGCCGTTACCTGCATTCCGGTGGGGTCGAAGGTGTCTTTTACATTGTAGGTCATCTTGTCCGGCAGCTTCGTGACCTCGATGCGTTCAATGGTGCTACCCACGGCCATTAGGTAGGCGGAGTCGTTCTTAAAGTAGATGGTGCCGTACTCATCCATGATGGGGCTACAGATGGCGTACTGCGCCTGTGCGCCGCTGGGGGTGAAGATGTTGTAGGGCGTCGTATAGGTCTCCGTCTGGCCGCTGGCCGTGTAGGTCTCCATGGTCTTCAGAGACACCTCGGTTTGGCCGGGCTTGTCCTCCAGCACCCGGAGCTTGCCGGGGGTGAAGTTATCGAAGAAGTACACATAGACGCAGCCTGTCTCCTCCATATAGGCCGTGGTCAGAACACCGCTGGTCTGGGGATAGCCGTGGGTGCGTACCGTATAGGCAATCTCCCAGTTGGGGATGTCGATGACCGTAAGGTTATGGCCGCTGTATGCGCCGAACTGTGCCGTGCCGGAGATGCCGATATAGGCCCGCCCATTGTAAATGGTGGGCGTGCAGGTGGACATGGCGGGATTGGCGGGATCGTCTGCATAGTTGTAGAGCTTCAAGGTGCGGACATCCTCAATGGTACCCTTTTCGTCCACAGTGGCCTCGTAGAAGTAGCCGCCCTTGCTGGTGAAGTAATACTTGCCGTTGTAATGGGTAATGGAACTGCGGATGTCGCCGGTCACATTCATCTTGTAGGAGGACAGCAGTTCACCGGTCTTGGGGTTAAAGGACAGCAGACTGGGCTTGCCGGTGGTGTAGCCGGAAGCGCCGTCATCCGTGCCGATCAGCAGGAAGTCGTCGCACACATAGGCACCGGCCCAATAGAAGCCGCCCTTGCTGGTGTAGTACCATGTGGGGAGTTTTTCTTCCATCGTCTGCGTGGGATCCTCGTCGGTGGCGCTCAGGCACACATAGTGGGCCTCGTTGATCTCGCCCACCCAAAAACCGGTGTAGATGTAGCCACCGTGATAGACAATAGAGCTGTTGGGCTGACCGCCGATGGAGTCCCGATAGATCCACAGGGAGTCCAGGGTATTGGCGTCGAACGCCTGGATCGTGCCGTCAGACAGGCCCACGAAAATCATGCCGTTGGCGTAGGTGGGCGGGTTGATGGCGAAGCTGGAGTTGTGATCCATGGGCTTATCAATGAGAATTTCGCCGGAGATAGCATCCACCTTGTAAATGCGGGAGCCGGAGTAGGTGTAGATGGCACCGTCCACCAAAATGGGGCAGCCGCAGGCGTTCACATCGTAGCCGGATCCAATGGAGGTAGCCCAGTACAACTCGGCATCCTTGGCGTAGACCGGCGTCTTGTAGTCCACCACACCGTTATTCTCATTGTTTTGGCGTAAGTGGGGCCACGCAGAATCGAAATTGATGAGCTTGTCGTTGGCTGGAGCCTTCTTTAGCGTAATGGTCAGTGTACCGTCCTTGTCGGGGGCGGTATAGTGCTCCACCGTTTGACCGATGTACCCGGCGCAGGTGGTAGTGTAGGAATAGCTGGCACCGGGGGTCAGGCTGTAGGTGCCGTTTTTCTCCACGATGCGCTTGCCGTTCAGATCGTTGGTCAGGAACACCGTGGCATCTGCCGGGGTCGTTTGGATGGTCAGTTGGATGGGGTCACTTTTCTGAACATGGACGGTATAGGTCAGCTCAATGCTGCCGGTATCTGCGTGGCAGACCTGTACCGAAATATCCTCATTATAAAGGTCTGTGTCCAGGACCGCTTCCGCGCCGGCCAGCGTATCATAGCGTACGCCGTTGACCTTGGCATAGTACCCGCCGCAGCAAGCGGTGTCTGTGCTGCTGTTGGGATAGGTGCCGGAGAGGTAGAGAGCGGCGGCCTCCCGGTCTACCTTAACATAATAATCCGTGGTATCTCGATCAAAGCGGGCCGTTGCGCCGCTGGTGGTCACAAAGGGCAGCGTCTCGTCCTTGGTGGCAACGGAAAGACTGGACAGGTGCAGCTGCCGGAGCAGCTGAACGGTGTACTCCTGATAATAGGTAGTGCCGTTTTCTGTCTTGGAAATGCGGATCGTCACCGTCTGGCCGTAACCGGCCTTGGCCACGGCGTAGGTCAGGCTCTGAGCAAGACCCGTTTTGCTGACAGGCGTTGTGATCGTCTCCATCCGTGCGAGATTATGAATCTCCGGCACGGTGCTTTGGGTCCGATACAGCGCCGTCACGGTTCCGGTTGCCGTGGCCTGCATGGCAACGGAGCTGTTGCAGTCGGACACCGTATAGTTGTAGGTGTGGTCTGCCGCCGTGAAGGTCTTGTCGGCGGCGTAGGCGATCCGGCTGGAAGCATAGGTGCCGTTGTAGAATGCCAGATCGGTCAGCCAGTCGGTGGTGACAGGCTCCGGGACGGACACATTCAGTCCGCTGGAGGCCGTGAAGGTGATCTGCGTATGATACCAGGTGTTCTTCGTGGCGATGCAGGTATAGCTCTCGCCGGGGACCAGGTGATAGATCCCGTCCACCGGGGCAATCTCGGAGCCTGCTCCATTGATCACCTGCACCGTTGTTCCGGAAGGCACAGCCAGCGTCACCGGTACGGAAGCTACCTTCTGAATGTGGAGGGTATAGGTGCTCTGCTCCCCGTTGGGCGCTGCTACCTGAATCCTGTGATCCTGCGTGTCTCCGGTCAGCTGCACCGCCCCGGTTCCGGTGACGGTATAATCCTCACCAAATGGTGCGGCGTCAATATCCACAGTGGAGGACACGGTTTTTAGGCTGTACTCCCGGGTGTTGGGCGCAAACTTCAGGGGCAGCTTGGTCCCCTCCGCCGTGGCTGCCAGAGCCTTCAGCGTGGGCACACGGGTCACGGTGACATCGTAGGACTGAATCTGCGTGTAGCCGTCCGAGCCTGTATACTGTGCTTCCAGCGCGAAGGTCTTGCCCTCCATGCCAGAGGTCAGCAGATAAGTAAGGGATGTGGCTGTGCTGTTCCAGCTGCGGGATGTGCCCGACATATCCTTGCCGTTGGTGCCGGTATAGATGGTGCGGAGCTTGGTGGTCTTGGTATCCGGGACATTGCCCATCGCCGCATTCAGATACACGCTGCTCAGGGCGTTGCCTGTGTCCTCAATCCAATACTGCGCCGTATGGTCCGCCTGATTTTGCTTGAAACGATAGGGTTCTTTCTCCGCATCCAGCAGCCGGATATTGCCGAACCACTCGCCGTAGGGCAGGGTCACGGAGACCTGTGCATCAGCGGAGACCGTCAGTGTACCGTCCGTGCGGTTATGGCCGCCGTCGGATACGCTGAGCTTGTAGTCGCCGGCAATGACCTTGGCGCTGCCGGTGCCGGTGGTGACGTTGCCATAGGCATCCGTCAGGGTAATGACCGGTTCCGCCACAGCGACTCCGTTCTGAGTCGCCGCTGCGGAGACGGTGTATTGGGTGCCGTCCAGAAGGGCCGCATATTCGGAAATGGCATCTTTCAGGGCTTGCAGCAGAGGCCCTGCCGAGTCGGCAGTCGCCGTCCGCAGGCCCTTCAGCGCCGCTGCATAGGCATTGGCTGCTGCCGGATAATTCTGCACATGGTTGGTCATGTCCAGGTAATCCGCCATCTGGAGGATCAGCTGGATGGCATCATCCGAATACGTCGAAGATACGTGGAAGCAAAGGGCCTTAATGGAAGAAGCCGGAGCGTCCAGCTTGTAGCCGCCTTTGTCATAATAGAGCAGATAGTTGGCGGAAACGCCGTTGATCTCATAAATGAATCCCTGCTCCAGGCCGACAAATTCAATATCTGAATCAGCCAGCGCCTGTTGAATGGTTTGTCCAGATTTATACTGGATACGGGTCGGCTCCACGATGGTGCTGTTGGCGTTCATGGCAACGAACACGAAGCTGCCGCCCTCGTCCTCTGCGGCCATTGCCGTGGTCGGCATGATGGCAGAAACCAGAAGCACCAGACTCAGAAGCAGAGCCATTACTCTTTTGTGCATTTTCCATCCTCCTTTAATTTCTCAGTACAGGCAGTTCCAGAGCCGGTACCGTATTCTCTCCCACGGTGTCCAGCTGTCCTTGCAGGCATCCAGTACACGCACGGCAAACGAGTCAATCTTTTTGCGCTGTTCCGGAGTCATCTCCTGGGTACTGAACAGCGCCTTTTGATTCAGCTCTGCGGCTTCTGCCGCTCCTTCCGGGGGCCGGATCGTGCTGTGGCGCAGCAGGTAAACGGCGTAGCCATAGCGCATGGAAATGGCCTCCCGGTCGTCTGCAGCGTCGATGGCGGCCAGCTTCTTCCGAAACACCCTGCGGCGATGGAAAATACATCCGGCCAGCAGCAAGACCAGCAGCAGCGGAAGAAACAGCAGGTAGTGGGCATCCAGCGAGAAGGTAAATCGGTCCTGCTTATGCTCGTCGATCTCCTCCGGCTTTTCGACCTCCACAAATTGCTGGGTATTGTTCTCGTAGGTGTTCTCGTCCGGACTGTCGCCGCCCAGGGACAGCTCTTCATCGTCTATGTAGCCGGGAGTCACCTCGAAGGGCACAAAGCCGACACCGCTGACATAGTATTCCGCCCAGGCGTGGGCGTTTTCCTCTGTTAAGGTGATGGTCTCACCGGCCTTGTACCGGGCGGCATCCTCCGCCGAGAGGTAATACCCCTCCACATAGCGGGCCGGAACACCCATGTAGCGCAGCATCAGCACCGCTGCCGTGGCGTAGTGGACGCTGTAGCCGTGTCCGCTGCGCTCCAGCGTATATTGCAGGAAGTCACCGCTGCCATTCATGGTCCGGGCAGTCTCATCGTATGTCATGTTTTCCCGGAGATAATCAAAGATAATGGTGCGGATGTCGCCAATGGTCCGGGCTTGGGTGTCCAGCTGCAGCTGCCGCTGGAGGACGGCCCAGCTGTCCTGGGTCATCTGCAGGTCGATGGCCCGCAGATAGTCGGCATATGCCTGCTCCTTGGATAGATAGGTCTCAATGCTTTCCCGTCCCTGAGCGGTGGAGAGGTTCCGCTGGATCTGATACCAGTCCGGGACGCTGCCTTTCAGATAAGACAGGCTCTCTGCCGGGGGCAGGTCCGTGTCCCCGATGCGGTCCGCTGCCAGCGTTTCACTGCCATAGACGGCATAGGGATAGTAGCCGTGGGCGGAACAGGCGGAGAGATTCTTGACGGTCATGGAGAGGGGGGTGGCTGTCTCCGTATAGCCATCCGCCAGAGCGATCTGGCTCTGGCCGTAGAAATTCGCCTCATGGAGCCAATAAAAAAGGTCCTCATATTGGGCGGTTCCTTCGGTGTCGGCTGCCTTCCAGCCGGTGCCGGTGTAGGTGTCGTATATCTGCCCTCGCAGATACACCTTTTCCGGCTGCTCCATTGTGACTTCCAGCGCTGGGGTGTCGCTTTTCTTCCAGGCGGGTAAGTTCTTGAGGTTTCCTTCCGGCATGGAATTGGTATCGCTGTCGTAGTACCGCTGGTGAAGCTGGGTTTGCATCGTCTCGACCAGGTTCGTATCCAGCTTGTCTTGGCAGGACAGACCAATCAGCAGGCACAGGGCCGCACACAGGACCGGCAAGATCAGCTGCGCCGGAACGCCTGCAAGGGCTTCTCCCGCCGCCGTGCGCTGCACCAGCAGCAGTACCGTGCCGATGATCAGTAGTCCGCCGCCGATGCCTATGGGAAACAGGCCCAGCAGCAGGGCTGCATAGCAGGGCAGCAGAATCGGCAAGGCCAGCAGCATCCGTCCGCTCCATGCGCTGCGGCTGAGGAGCAGCGATAGCGCCAGCAGCAGAACCGTTACCGCCAGAGGCAGAAATTGGGCATCCGCTGCCGCAAAGTCCAGGTAGATCTTTCCGGTCTTTTTCGTAAGCAGGGTCAGGAAATCATTTGCCAGTGTTCCAAAACCGGGTAGGACAAATTTGTGCAGTGCCAGGCTCAGAAGAAGCAGCACGCCAATGCCCACCGGAACGAGCCAATTCCCGATTTTGCTTTGGAACGCTGTCAGTAACGCCACCTGCACCAGAATCGCAGCTGCTGTCATAGCCCACCAGGGATAGGGAACGGACGGAAATGCAGTCGTCAAAAGCAAGCAGAAGCCCGCCGTCAGCACGGCGCAGGCCGTCCAAGCGCCCCAGGGGAAGTGCAGCTTTTTTTGTGCCGTTTCGGTGACGGTCCACTGGAGTCCATTTTCATTTTTTCGCATGATGGGCTAAACCTCCAGTCGCTGCATGGCCTCGGAATAATTCTGCGGGGCAAAGGTGGTCGCACCGGGGTACTGCTCTTCGGTACAGAGAATGCAATGCACCCGTCCGTCCGTAAGCAGCTGTTCCTCCGGCGCTGTGCCGAAATAGAGGATGCGGCTGTAACCGTCTGTTTTGGGCAGGCGGCAATCTGCGCTGCCCCCGGTCTTTACCAGAGCCGGGATAGCCTGCAAAAGCTGGTTTTCCTCTGAGATGTCCTGGGTCTGCAGATCGTCCCGGTCCGTCCAGCACAGGGTATAGGGTACTCCGCTTTGCAGCAGTGCCATGCCTGCGGAGGACACGACCTCCGCCAGTGCGTCCATCTGCTGGGGGGTACCGCCGGTACGCTTATCCCAAAATACCAAAAGGGAACGGCTCTCCGGCTGGCTGGCCTCCTTTAGGATCAGTTCGTCCAGCTTGGAGGACAGCTTCCAGTGGATCTGCCGGATGTCGTCGCCGGGTCGATACTCCCGAAGCTGATACACCTCGCTGCGGTCCTCACCCCGTCGATTGGAAGCGCCGTCGTCAGCATAGGCCGGTCGGGCGGTCATGTCCGCCTCCATGGGATAGAGGTCCGGGAGGATGGTCAGACGGGCATCCGCTTTCACAGGGGCCTTCATGGGGAGCAGGCCCAGATAGTCCAGCAGAGTAAACCGGCTGATCTGCACATACACTCTGCCGCAGAAGCTGCTTTGCAGCAGGATGGTTTGGCTGCTTTCGCCCTTGGCTCCGATGCTGCCGGTCAGCGTCACTGTCTGTTCTTCCTCAGTGAGATCATTGCGGATAGAGACCTGACAGCCATAGCGCATTACGGGCAGAAACGCTCCGTTGCGAATACGCACCCGACAGCTGGCTGCCGTGCGTTTTGCCGTTGTGGTCGGGGTCAGAATGTCTGCCTGCAGGTGCCTGCGGATATAGATATTGACTGCCCAGGAGGCCAGGGGCAGCAGGAGCAGCAAGCAGAGTCCGGCCAGCGCCCAAAAGGAGCCGCTTGTAAGAAGCAGTGCCGCCAATGCCAGCAGCAGGAGCAGATAACACAGGGCACTGCCTAAGATCGTTTTTTTCATTTGCTGGAAAATTCCCGGATATCCGGCTTTTGAACGGAGGTAAGTACATTTTGCAGGATCAGTGCCGCTGTATAGTCCTGGAGCCGCGCCTTGGAGTTGAGGATCAGACGGTGGACACACACATCCGGGAACACGGCGCACACATCGTCAGGGATCACATAGTCCCGGCCCTCTAAGTAGGCGTTGGCCTTGGCCGCACGGGTCACAGCCAAAGCGCCACGGGGACTGACACCCAGGGTCACATAGGCGTTGGAGCGGGTCAGATCCACCAGCTCTGCAATATAGTCATAAATTCGGTCTGCCACATGGATATTGCTGACCTCTGCAATGAGCTTTTCCAGCTCGGCAGGAGTAGTCACCGTCTGGCAGGCGGAGAGGGGGTCCACATGGTGGCGGTCCTTCAGCAGCGCCGCCGTGCTGGCCCGATTGGGATAGCCCATGCTCAGTTGGAGCATGAAACGGTCCAGCTGGGATGCGGGCAGCATCTGCGTACCCGCAGAACCCACCGGGTTTTCCGTTGCCAGCACGATAAAGGGCTTCGGCAGGGGCCGGGTCACGCCGTCCACGGTGACCTGCAACTCCTCCATAGCCTCCAGCAGAGCGGATTGGGTCTTGCTGGAGGTACGGTTGATCTCGTCCGCCAGCAGCAGATTGGTCATAATGGCTCCGGACTGATATTTCAGCTTGCCGTCTGCCTTATCGAATACGGAAAACCCGATAATATCCGATGGCAGGGTGTCGGAGGTGAACTGGACACGCTTGGAGTCCAGACCTAGCGTTTTGGAAAATGCCTTGGCCAGCGTCGTCTTGCCTACGCCGGGGACATCCTCCAGCAGCACATGGCCCTGTGCCAGGATGGCCAGCAGCACCTTGCGGACGATGTCCTCCTTGCCCAAAACGACCTTGTTGACCTCTGCCTGAATTTGATCTGTCAGCTTGTTCATGCCTTTTTCCTCTTTCTGCCGATGATGTAGATCGCACCGGCGGCGATTACGACTACCGCACCGATCACGGCGCAGATGATGATTCCATTTGTGCCGAATGCCTCACGGGGCGCTTGAGTGCCGTCAAAATGCAGCACCCACGGCTGCCCGGACCGCACACGCTGCACAGCCACTAAGGCCAGGACGGATTGGGCCGTTGCCAGGCCGTCGCCGGCCCCCTGCAGCACATGGCGGTAGGTGCCGTCCGCTTCCCGGAACTGGGAAAGCTCCGTCAGCAGGGTGTGCTCGCCCTTGACAAAACGGCTGTCCGTCTCCGGGTCAATGCCCAGCGCACACAGGGCCAGGATGACCTGGGCGGTGCTTTCCGCGTTTTCATCGCCGTAGGCGATATACCCGCAGGTGTCCGTCAGCTGGCCAGAAAGATAGGAAAGTGCTGCGTCGATCTCGGTCTCCATCTGGTTCCGATAGGGAGCTAGGGCCTGCACCGCCATAGCTGTGATGTCCACATCCGATTTTCCGGGGATCAGGCCGAAGCCGCCGTCTGGCTCCTGAGCAACGGAAATGGCATTTACCATGTCCTCCCGGGAATACAGGGCGTCTGCCGGGACCTCTGTGTCCCCGGCATCCAAGGTCAGCAGCGCCCATATCCAGCCATTTAAGCCCTGAGCGCCCGGATCACGGGCATAGTTGTAAGTACCCTCTGCGATCAGGTCAATGGCCGAGCCGTCGGGCTTCGTGCCGAAGTTGGTGGGGTTGCCCCCCAGTGCCAGCACCGTTAAAGAAATCCGGTGGTATTCCGTGGCCTTGTTGCGGTCCAGGCATCCGTTTTTGGCGTATGCGTCCTCCACATGGGTCTTCAGTTCCGCCAAATAGTCGGAATAGCTCTCCCTTGTGCCGGACAGTGCCATAGCTATGGCCAACCAATCGCAGACGGAATCGCCTGCAGGAAACAGTTCCCGGTCTTTCAGCAATTCACCCTTCTTGCCGCCCAGAGCGGACATTCCCTCCGCACTCTGTGCGATCTGTTTTTCCAAAGAAGGCTGTGCTTCCGCAAAGACCACCGTTGGGAGCAGAAGCAGCACACAAAGAAGTGCCGCTAATATTCGTGTTGCTCTTTTCATGCTGCTGCCTCCCAGGTTCTATGGAATTTGTTTTGATAAGGGGTAAGGCCCGATCCCCGCCGCAGGAGCAGGGCGGGGGCCGCCTGTGCGGCGGTGGGGGATGGCTCCGTACCGCCGGTGGCCGGGAGAATATCTGTTTTCTCCTCATGGCACTTGGAGCAGCGATAGTGGATGTAACCATCCTCTGTTTCGGTGGGTTCCAAACGGTCCGTCTCCACGAAGTCGTGGCCCAGGGCTTGGTAGCCGCCGTTGATCCACAGGCCGCAGTAGCTGCTCAGTGAACCGTAGCCGCCTCCGGTGGAATCGTAGCCGCCGATGTCCTTGCCGTAGGACAGGGTGAAGCGCACATAAATGGTAATGCCGTTGCGGACCTTGTAGCCACTCATGCCGGTACCCTCATACAGGATGCCGTTGATGGAGTACATCCAGCCCGAGCCTTGGGTATAGTCAAACTCCCCGATGCTGTCCCGGTCATAGTTATCATTGGTGGTGATGCCGTCCCGCAGGATCAGCTCCCAAAGATGCTCCGGGACATTGGCTCGGTAGGCAATGTCGCCCCGGCTAATCCGGCGCAGATAGAAGTTCATGGCAGCAGACCCCTGGTAATCCGGCTCATAACCGCGCTCCTGCAGGAAGCGCAGCAGCACGGACGCCGCCGTTTCGCCCTCCACGATGTCCAGCGTTCCGGTATCCAAAATGCCCAGGCCGATGGTAGTCGCATCCAGCACCACATCCACCGAGCCCGCCGGGTCGCCCTCACTGATTTGATGGTAGGTGACGGTGTAGACCTTCATGGTGGAGTTTCCGTTTCCGTCCCAGGCCAGCACCCGGACAATGTGGGTTTCCTCATCGCCCAACTGAGGGGGCTCGAAATACAGCTCATAGGTGGGCTGGGAATCGCCGTAGCTCTTTTCCACGGTTTTGCCGTCCAGCGTGACCCGAATTTGATTGGAATAGATCACACCGGCTCCCAGCTCTGCGTTGGCACGGGCAATCACCGTCAAGGGGAAGGTTTGGGAGCTCATGTCCAGGCTGGCCCCGTCCAGATTGGTAACGATGGAGGGTGGATAGTCCCCCACCGTCGGGTGGGTATCGTCCGCAAGATTCGCGTAATAGCCCACCCGGTACTGAACAAGTCCCAGAAAGGTCTCCCCATCATAAAGAGACAGCACAAAGAGGTTATCTGCGTTGAAATCCAGCTGTGCCTCGTAGTCCTGGTTATTCTGAGAAGTAAGCAGCAATCCGTTTCCGGAATTGGTCTCATTTTTCAGCCGGACACGGATATGCAGATCGCCCTTACCCAGGGGATAGGCCACAAAGGTCAGCTTGCTGTCGGGCAGCTCTGCCTTGGTAAGCTGCTGGGTTTTCAGTGTCGTATAAATGCGGGGGGTATCATCCTCCTCACCGCCGCTGCCGTGGTCACCTCCGCTGCCGCCGTGGTCCCCGTCGTCTCCGCCGGTGCCATCACCATGGTCACCGGAATCCTCGGAGCCGCCTTTGTTATCGTCTGACTTGGAGCCGCCCTGGTCGCCCTTGCCGGGGTTATCCGTGGGGTCTGTGGGGCCCGATGGATCCGGCTTGGTGTCATCGGGTTTCTGCGTGTCATCAGGTTTCTGCGGCTCATCGGGCTTCTGCGGTTCATCAGGTTTCTGCGGCTCTGATGGGTCCTGGGCAGTATCCGTATTCTCTGTATTATCCTTGCCGGAGCTTTGTCCGCCGGTGCTGCCGGAGCCTTGCAGCGACTCTGCCTGGAGCCGATCCGGCTGAGTGCTGATGGGATTCTCCGGCCTTGTCCGACCGGAGGAAAGAAGTGAGAGGCTGATCCCTGCCACCAGCACAATGACCAGCAAAATACTCACGGCGCTATATAGGCCGCTATGTTTTTTCATACGAGTATCCTCCAAATGCTTGTTTTGGATTCTTACCATCGTCTCCTAAAACAGGAGGCAATGGTAAAGCCCCAAAATACGGCGAATCGCCTCCCCTCCCAAAAGGGAGGGGAAGCTAAGGATCCGCCTTGTTTTACTTGGAATTTGCGATGACCGCAACGGCGTCGGTGGAGTTGACGGCCTTGTCAATGGTCACATCCGCGCGCAGGAACTTCCGCACAGAGACTTTCTCGAAGTCGGTGTACTTGCCGCTGTAGATGTCATAGGTGAGTTGCGCATCGTTGATGTCCACAACGCCTGTCTCGTTGACATCATAGCTCTGCTTCACTTCCTCGGCTGTGGCGCTGGCCTTGGTGATATTGGCCTCAGCCGTAGCCACAGTGAATGCCTCATTCTTGTCCACAATCACCAGCCAGCTGTACACATTCTCACCGTAAGCGGTAGTCTTATACATGACATTATCGCCGTAGGCAAAAGCCTTGCCCTCATCGGGGGTGCCGGTCACGGTTACAAGAAACACGGTCTTGTTATCCATCTGCACATACTCGGAAACAGCTACCTCCATGGTCAGAGTGGATTTCTTCTCGATGGTGATGACCAGATCGCCGGTGACACTGGCGATAGTGTAGGTGTTGTCGGCTCCCTCGGTGATAGTCACATTCTTGCCGCCCATAGTGGCAGTGATGGTGTACTCAAAGTTCTTCTGCTTGGCCACGGTGAAGGTGTAGTTAGCCTTTTCCTGAACGGTGCTCTCGCCGGTAGCATCACCTGCGCCGGTACCTGCAAAGGTGACCTTGTAGGTTTCCAGCGGCTTGACCTGCTTGTTGCTGTTGATGACGATGTTGCCGGTCACATCCGCACCGGGGATGGTGTAGGTGGTGGTGCCGTCGTCATTTACCTGGGCCTTAAAGCCGGTGTATGCCTTGCCACCGATGGTCACGGTCATGTTATAGGTGTAGCCAGTCGCAGGAGTCAGCTTGAAGGTGTAGTCCTTCATGTAGGTAGCAGTCGCTTCACCGGTGGTATCGTCGCCCAGGGTGACATTAAAGGTCTTGGCAGTCTTGCTGCTGGTGACCACCACATTGCCGTTGACATTGGGGACCGTGTAGGTGCCATCGGCGCCAATGGTGGGAGTAACAGTCTTGCCGCCGACGGTGACGGTGACAGTGTAGTTATAGTTGGGGTCTTTGGGAACGAAGGTCAGGTTGCCGCCTGCTGCGATCACGGAGCCCTCCGCGTCGGTACGGGTGAAGTCATCCGGCAGACTCACGGTGTAGCCGCTGACGGTAATAACGGCGGTGTCATCCAAAATGGCAGCCGCAGGTGCGTCAAACTCAATGGCGTTTGCATTGGTATCCACACACGCTTCCGTTACTTTCACATCAGATTTACCCTGGCCGGCTGCCACAAAGCTCAGAGTCAGTGCATCGCCCAGCTCGGCGGCTTTGCCGTAACGCACGATTCGCACGGTGCCGCTGCCGGGGATCACGCGATAACCCTCGGTGCTGGTGGCTTCCATGTTCAGCGTTAGAATGGCGGGGTCAAAAGAGAAGGTCATATCGTAGGCGTTGTAGGTTGTCTTGCCGTCGTTGTTGCCGATGGCCACAGGAATCTCCACGATTTGGCCGGAGGCTACCTGCTTGTCCGCACCCAAGGACACGGTGTAGCCCTTGGCTTCACTGGACTTCACTGTGACATCAATGATGTTGCCGGTTAATTTGACATCGTTGTCTTTAAGCGTATCATAGTCAGGCAGCGCTTCGGTTTTGACCTCAATGCGAGCGTTTTCTGCCGTGATGTTCTCCGTTGCCGTAAAGGTAACAGTGGCAATCTTGCCGGCGTTAAGAGTGACAGGGTCGCCTGTAGTGCTTAGGCCGGATACCCGGATGGCATTTTTACCAAGGATATCAACATTATCTCCCACTGTGCCAGTAGTGCCCGTGCCCGACATACATCCAGGTTCAAGCTCGCCGCTGGTTTTGACATAAGCAGTCTTGTCAAAATAAATTGCCCACTCCCAGTTATTCAGGTTCGTAATGGTCTTGTCGATCGACAGTGTAAGCGTAATCGTATCACCCGGCTGAACCTCTGTCTTATCAACTGTTGTTGACATCGTCGGAACATCAGCAGCAAATACAGCAGGGATAAGGCTGATAATCATGGCGATTGTCAACAGAATGGAAAGAGTTCTTTTCATTTTGTGTTTAACCTCCTTATGGTATTTAGGATTCTGCGGGGAATTTACTCATTTTCCCGTTTGTATAACGATAGATCAACGCAGCATCTGTGGAGTTTACAGCACCATCGCCGTTAACATCTGCCGACAACTTCTGAGAATCTGTCAGTGTGTATCTTCCATTAACCGAGCGATAGACGATTGCTGCATCCGTGGAATTTATGATGCCATCTCCGTTCACATCCCCATATGTCACATCCGGCTTCGTGTCTGCCTTTGCATACTCAAAGGTGAACAGCGCGACGGGCGCGGAGTTCTTGTCAGCGGGGGCACTCAGCGTGATCGCCTTGCCGCTGCCGTCCGCGTTGCGGACATACCCTGTCACCGGCATGATCACGGTCTGCGTGCCGTCCGCATTGAGGGTATAGCTGTTCTCCAGCGTGATGGGCGTGAGGGTATATCCGCTTGCCTGCGCCGCCGCACGGTTCACGGCAGTCGCCGCAAACTCCACCTCATAGGCGTAGACCGTGGTGCCGTCGTGACGGATGTCCACGTCCTTGTTGTAGGTCACGGCCACCGTTTCCGCGCCTTCGGGCACGGTCACATGGTACTTGGGCACTTCCTTATAGGTCGTCTGGCCGTCCGCGCTGGTCAGCGTGGTGATGCCCTCGTAGCTGGTATTCTTTGCTGCCAGCTTTTCACCATTCACGGCAGCGTCCTGGAAGGGGCGCTCCAGCTCGGCGTCCGCCGCCACGTTCAGGATGGCTGTGGCCGGTGCGATCTTGGCATAGTTCGTGCCGCCGCTGTCGTCCTTGGGGATCGTCCGGTTGGGGTCCATGCCCACGAGGTAGTAGGTGCCCGCCTCTGTGGGGGCGGTGAAGGAGAAGGTGCTCTTTCCGTCATCCGCTTTCTTGTACTGATCGACTTCCTCCCACTTGTCGTTATACAGGAACACATCCAGGTTTGAGAAGGGATAGAAGTCGCTGCCCTCAAAGGTCGTGCCGTAAGCCTGCGTGTTCACCGTCAGCTCCATACCGGGGCGGGCATTGTACTCGTCCTTGTCAAAGCGGGTAAACGCGCCGCCGCTGCTGTAAAAGCTCCAGTTCGAGAACATGGCCACATCCCAGGTATCCCCGTCCGACAGCACGATGTAGTCGGAGGTGGAGCCCCAGCCGGGACTCATGTAGGGAAAGCAGTGGTTGCGGTAGTACATCAGGTTCTCATCATGACCCCAGAAGTTGGCCATATACAGGCTGGTGGGCGAGCCGGTGATAGTCAGAGCGGCAAAGCTGTCTGCCGTATAGGCCGGTGTTTCATCCATGTAACAAACATCTTCACCCAGCTTAAAGCTCGCCAGCGCGTCACGAGGATAGGCCCCCTTGCAGCATTGCTCCTCCGGCAGGCCGATGAAGTAGCGCTCCAGCAGATAGAGATACAGGTGCAGGCCGGTGGGCCGCTCTACGATGTTCTTGTCGATGTATTTGCCTTCTCCGTTTTCCGTGTGATAGCGGTAGTATTCGCTCAAGTCGTACCGGCCCAAGTCAAAGTAGGGGACGGTGATGGCCTTGTGGCACAGCACCGTGCCGTCGCGGCCTCGGATGGGCACGCCGTCGTTGGAGATGGTCACATACACCGTGACTTTCTTGGCGGGGGTCTCATCGTAGTTATACTGTGCGTCCAATCCGTGGGGAGCTTCCTTGACCGTGATGGTAAAGGTCACTGTAAGCTCTTTGCCGTCCGAGCAGGTCGCCTTGACCTTCGGCGTATAGGTGCCGGGGTCTTTCTCTGATACATAGAGTGAGCCGTCCTTGACCTTGGTTTGGACGCTGAACTGCGCTGCGTTGGTCAGCGTGTAGGTCAGCGTATGGCCGTCTGTATCTTCAAAGACATCTGTCAGCTTGATCTCCAGCAGGCTGCCGGCCACAACCTCACCGGTGGTGACGGCATCCGCCTTCACGGAAACGCAGGAATCCGCAGCCAGCGCCGGTATGACGCCGAATACGCCTGCCGACAGAGCCAAAGTCAGTGCCAGCAGCAGAGATAGTATGCGTTTTCTCATATTTGTTTACCTCATTTATGCGTAGGTTACATCCAGCGTGCGTAGAGCGTCATGTTGCTGCGCACCGGGTCTTTCTGTGTATCCCAGGGCTTGGTGAGCGCCTGATCTGCATACCAGCCGCCGAACACTGCGCCGGGCTTCGTGGGCGTCATGACTTCGCCAATGACGCTGCCCCGCTTCACGGACACGGCCTCCAGTTCTGTGCCGCCGCTGGTCTCAAAGCGGACCTTCTTCTTGCCCAGCAGAGCCAGCAGAATCAGCAGCAGGGCCAGCAGGCCCGCACCGCCTATAATCCACCAGGTGGCGCTTCCCGCGGCGACCCCCTCGGCCCAGTTGGCGTAGAGGGTCATGTTGCCCTTAACGGTATCCTTGTGGAAGTCCCACTTTTGAGTGCGGTCCAGGTCTCTGTACCACCCCTCCAGGTGGTAGCCCTCCCGGATGGGGTCCTCGGGCTTTTTCACCTTTTCACCGTACTGGACGGTCTGGGAGGGGACCTCCGTGCCGCCGTTGCTTTCAAAGGTAACGGTGCAGTCCGTGGTGACGATGACGGACACGCTATTATCCTTCGCGGTGTATCCGGCCATGCCGTCCTGGGTGGAAACCAGGGTGTTGGTGGGGATAAGCTGCGACACACCCTTCGTGCCGATGACCTTCATCTGAAAGCTGCCGACTACCACCTCCGGCTCCCAAGCCTCGCCGCCCTTAAAGGACACGAAGTTCAGATAGAAGGCCCGCCCGCCGGTGCGGCGGCCTAAATCGCTCCAGCGGATGCCGGGGGCGGTCATGACGCTGCCGTCCACCAGCTGGAGGAAGGTGTCGTCGTACTCGATTTCCGTCTGCATACCGTACATATCGGCGCTTTCCTGGGCGTCGGTGCGCTTGAGCACCAGGGTCACGGTGATGGTCTCGCCAGTGGTGGCCCGCACCTCAGATGCACCGCCTGCGGACAGGTCAAAATTGTAGCTGCGGCTCTCGTCTGTTTTGCTGCCTGTCTGCGAGGCAAAGGCTGCGGTGGGCAGCAGACACAGCAGCAGACACAGGGCTGCCAATAGTGTAAAAATGCGTTTTCTCATGCTGATCTCCTTCTCTCTCCGACCGGTTGGGCCGTTTTTTGCCCGGCCTGGCCGGTGCGAAGCCCCCAATGGGGGATAGCCTCCCCTCCCCTCCCGCCGGGGAGGGGAGGCTGGTAGGACCTTACTTAAACTGATTCACGATGGCCACAGCGTCGGTGTGATCCACCACCTTAGTGGCGTTTACATCGGCCCGCAGGAACTTCTCCACGGAAACCTTGGTGAAGTCACTGTATGTGCCGTTATACATATCGTAGACCAGCTGCGCATCGTTGACATCCACCTTCCCGGTCATGTTCACATCGAAGCCCAGGGTGATGGTGACCACATTGTCTGCGGCAGAGATGGCGACCTTGGCGGCGGCCTCCTCCTGGGTCAGGGTCTGACCCTTGTCCACGATCACCAGCCATGCGTACTGATCCGTGCCGTAGGCATTGACCTTATACATGGTGTTGCCGTTATAGGTGAAGGCTTTGCCTCCCTCGGGGGTGCCCTTGACCGTTATGAGCATCATGGTCTTGTCATTCAGCTCCAGGTAGCGGGATACGCTTACCTCCTCCGCATTTTGGGAAACCTTTTCCACATTCACCACCAGACGCCAGCTGTAGGCATATTGGCTCAGCTTAGTGTAAGGAATGGGGTCCACCACATACTTACCGTTGCCCAGGGACCGGACTTTGGCGGGCATATTCGCCGCTGTGGAGGTGCTGCTGAGGGGCTGATAGTAAGCGGTTACTTTGTAGGTGCAGTTCTCCCTCTCATTCAGCCGGAGGTAATAGGGCATATCCCTGGGAACGGAGGTTCCGTTTCCGGGTGCCTGGTCCTCAGCACCGTTGCCCGTCACCAGAACGGCATAGCCGGGGTACTCGTCGTTGGTTCTGGTACTGATGATGAAGTACACAGTGCCGTCGATCTTGCTGCCAGGGATGGTGTAGGTGATGGTGCCGTCCGCATTGGCCACAGGGGTCAGGCTGACCTGATCGGAGCGCGTGCCGTTGGGATAGCGGATCTCATAGTGAATCCAATAAGAGAGTCCCGCTCTGGGAGTAACGGTCACGGAATAGTCCTGCAGGTAGGTCGCCTTGTCCGGACCCTTGGTCACATCCTTTTCCAGCAGAGGATCCTTGTCACCAAAGACGTATTCCACATCGTACTGCTTGGGGGTCTTGCTGGTGCAGGTGACCTCCACATTGCCGGAGATATTCTCGATAGTGTAGGTGTCATCTGCGCCGAAGGTCAGGCCCTCGGTGACGGTATCGCCCATCTTCGCGGTGAAGGTGTAGGTATAGTGGCTGTCCACGGGCTTGAAGGTGAAGCTGCCGCCGTTGGGGACCAGGCGGGTCTCGTCAGAGGTGAACGCATCCGGCAGGGTCACGGTGAAGTTATTGGCGTTGACCACGGTGTCGGCGTCGGAAATGGCGGCATCCGGAGCGTCAAAGTTGATGGAGTTGGCATCCAGATCAAATTTGGCGTTGGTCAGCGTCACGGTGGAGGTGGCAGTCGCCTTGGCGGTGAACTGCAGGGCCAGGGCCTCGCCCAAGGGCACGGCATCGCCGTAGCGGCGGACCCGAACGGTACCGTTGTTGTCCTCCACCGTCAGATTGGCGGCGTCACCGGCCTTGGTGTTCAGGGTCAAGGCTGCCGGGTCGTAGGTAAAGGTCATGTCATAGGCGTTGAAGCCGGTGATCTTTTTCTCGGAGGATGCGACGGTCACGGGGATACGCACCTGCTGACCCGAAACAACCTGCTGGTCAGCGCCCATAGAAACAGAGTAGCCGGTTTCAACTTTTGGAACGGTGATGGAGCTACTGCTCGGTATAATGTCCACTGCAATAGGGTCATCTGCACCATGATCAAACCCGGTATCCTCGACATAATAAAATTCTTCGTCTACTCTAATGGACGAACGGTACAAGTTAGGTTTGCCGCTATTATAAAACACAGCCTTTTGGGCGCTGTTAATGCTATCTAATGCCATAAATGTGATTGAGCAAATTTTACCTGCACTAATGGTATCTTCGTTGGCATTTCGATTTTGTCTCACTCTAACAAAATTTTCATTATCTACTGTGAACACGCTATCTACCCCGGTCTTAGTAAACCAAACGCTACCTTCAACGTCCGTACTTACGAATTTAAGGAGGGTAGCGTCATATCTAAGGACAAGGTCGAGTCTTGTCATATATTCCAAATCGTGATCGAGAGTATATGTAATCGTAAGTGTTTCGCCGGGATTAATTTTTGTCTTATCAGTGGTTGTAATAACCATAGGGCTATCGCCCTCCGCCGCAAATGCGGCGGAGGGGAGAAGCCCTACTGCAAGAACCACTGCCATAAATAATGCCAGTATTCTTTTCATAGCGTGTCCTTTTTAGTCCTCCTCTACGCGATCTACAGGGAATACATTAATCGTCCCTGCAACATATTGCATCAAAACATCCAGGTCGTTTTGATCCACGCCACCGATATTATCTACATTCGCCTGTGCCAGCTGATCGGCATCCAATGTGGCTTTACCAGCCAAATACTGCCGTAGCAACTCAACATCGCTCTCATTTACATAGCCGAACGGGTCCATATCAATATTGCCGACAGAAGGGGTGATGAGGCCTTCCAAATTTGTCTGCCAACTTAGGGCGGGGCTATACCGGCTGGAAACAAATGCGGCAGTAGTCAAGCCGGTATTCATTGCCCTGACAAAACTGCTCTTTGTCATTTCTGCTCTGGTCTTAGCAGTGGCCGTCTGAGCGGTGCTCTTGGCACTGCCAATGCCCTGACTGCAGGTGAAGTCCAGATAATACAGGTTGGACATCGCTGCGGAGGCGTTGTTGGTCATGCCGACCACTGCGCCCACATTGCTGCCGGTGCTCTCCACATAGGCCCGGTTGTAGCAGTTCTTGACAGAAGCGGACGCGCCGGAGGCAAAGGCCACGATACCCGCCACATAGTTGCCGGCACCGGTGATGCTGCCGGTGTTGTAGCAAGCGGTGACGCCCTTGGTGGTCTGACCCACGATGCCGGCCACATAGCCGTTGCCGGTGATCGCACCGCCGTTGTAGCAGCCGGTAATGGTGCCGGTAGCGTAGCCGGTGATGCCGCCCACATACTGGTAGGCATGGATGGTGCCTTCGTTGCCGCAGTTGGTGGCGTTGGAATTCACCAGACGGCCTGCAACGCCGCCCACGCTGCTCCAGTTGCCATTCACACGGGTAACGGTGATGTCAACATCGGAGACAACGCCGGAGATGTTGGTATAGTTGGCGTAGGCCACCACGCCGCCGGAATAGGCGTTGGAAACGCTGCCCGTGGAGGTCAGGTACATCTTGCCGGTCACCTTCAGATTCTGAATGGTGGCGTAGCTACTGCTGGTGCCGTTCACATAGCCGAACAGTCCCTTATATGGAGCCGAGGTAGTGGTGGCACTATAGTAGATGCCCATGTTCTTCACGGTATGATTATTACCGTTAAAGCTGCCCTTGAAGGCTGTGCTGGCGGTAGTGCCGCCGATGGGCGTCCAGTTATAGCCGGCCAGATCAATATCACCCGTCAGCGCACCGTTGATGGCATAGCTCCCGCCGTTGACTTGCGCCGCAAACCAAGCCAGCTCCGCTGCGGTACCAATCTGATACACGCCGTCGGTCAGAGTGGGCTGCGTCTTGGTGGTGCCGTCCCATGCGCCGGCAGCAGAGGCCGTCAGCGGAATGGTCTTGGTCAGCACACCGCCGGACACATTGGCCTTGTCTGCACTGCCCAGGTAGAAGCTGCCGTAGACATAGTCGCAGCCGGCGCAGAGCACCGCATAGGTGTAAGTGCCGTAGGGCAGGTTCTCATACTCGCCGTTGCTGTTGGCGGTATGGACATTGCCTGCGGCATCCGTCAGCGTCACAGTGGGCGTGGCGGTGGTGGGATTGGTAATATTCAGCTTCAGCTTGAAGTTATAGCGCGGAGTGACCTCCACATTCACATTGGGGAAACGGTTCAAGCAGAAGTTCACCGTGACCGCATTGAAGTTCGTGCCCACGCCGGTATCCGACATGTTATACAGGGTGGCAAACGGGTTCGCCGCCGAGTACATGGAGCCGTAGGTATAACCGTTGGTGAGCTGAACATTGGCGGTGCTGCCGGAGCCAAAGTCCACATTCGTCGGGATTGTCAGCTCCAGCTTGGCCTGATCCATCTGCTGATACTGGGCGACATTGGTCTTATAGGCCGTATCGCCGATGGAATAGAACAGGTTGTAGGTAGTGGGGTTGAAGATACCACTGTACTTGTAGATGCCACGGTAGCTGCCCTCGAAGGTGAGAGACACCTTATCGCCGGGCATGATCTCCGTCTCCCGGGGATTGGAGGCGTTGGTGACCGTGGCGGTAACCTCGGCCACGCGAGCCAGACTGTAGGACACCTTGTTGTTAGCTGTCATCTTGATGACAACAGTACCACCGGCCAGCCCCGCATTGCGGAAGCCCAGGAGACTTGCATGGTACTTGCCGTTGGAATCCGCCGTCAAGGTGGTCCAGCCGGAGAGACCGCTCTTCATGGTGGTCTTGTTGGTGGTGACAATGGCGTACTGAACATTGGACACACCATAGTCTTCGCTATTGCTTGCCACCGTGAAGTCCAGGGTGGGGGCGGTGTCGTTGCTCAGATAGAACCAGTTGTCGTAGTTATAATCCCACGCCGTCGGGCGAGAAGAACTCAAGCCGTTGGAATTATAGGCGATATTGGCCGTTGCGGTACCGTTTTCCTCGCTGCTGAGCACAAAAACACTGGTGCGCTCCGGATTCGTGGCCGGATAGAAGCCGCCGTGGGTGCCATATGTGTCATTTGCCGCATATACATCCAGTGCCTTGTAATTCACGGCAAGGATGGTCGTTCCGTTCGGTTTCACATCGAGCCAGTTGTTCTCGGCGTTGCCGCCGTTGGACTTCTGCAGGGTGGGCGAACCAGCCAGCGTATGAACCTCAAATTCAGGTTCAATCATGATATTTGCCGCGTCAGAGTTGATGATCTGCCACAGGCGGTAAGAACGGATACGCTCTGTCCCGCTCGTGTACTTGTAGCCGCTGGGGGACAAGAAGGTCTGAATCTCCGCTTCGTCACGGGTCTTGGCCATCGTGCCAAGATTAGAGAAGCTGTGGGAATACTGATCCGTGGAGTCTCCAGCATTGAAGGTGAATTCCTTCGCAAAACTGGTGGTGCTGCTCTGGAGCCATCCGGCCTTGGTCACATAAGTGGTGCCGCTTCGGATGTCCTTCAAGCGCCAGGTGTAGTTGGAATTGCTCTTGCTGATTTTGTAGGTCAGCGTTCTGGTAGCGTCAACGGATGCGTTTGCATCGCCACTGGTGCTGCCCGTCTTCGGCTCAATGATCTGTGTGTTGAAATTATTATACTGGAAAAACAGGTTGAAGTCCGCATAGGCAGGAACCGTCACCGTCAGGTTGATGGCCTGGGAAAGCGCCAGGTTCTTTGTAACAACCGTGTATCCGGCGGCAGTCGTGTTGTTGATCGCCTGAGTGAAGATGTAGTCCTCGGCACAGGTGCCGATGGGTTCCACATAGGCATTCCAAAGGGCTGCGTTTCCGGCAGAGTACAGCATGAAGGGGTAGTAAGTATAATTGCCGGAAGGATAGGGCGTACCATGCTGCACATCGCCGCCCATGCTGGGCATTGAGATACGGGCAGTGTAGTCGCTTGCGGTGAAGTAGGTGTTATCGGTTTTGCGGCTCGTGGTGTAAATGGAATGCAGCCGCAGGTAGATGCTCGTACCGCCGCCGGTGCCTCCGTCCACATTGGTCTCTGTGGGCAGGGTCAGGCTGTGGCCGCCGAGGTAGACATCGTACTTTCCGGAAGAGGTATTGTAGCCATACGCACGGAAAGAGTACTTTCCGGGAGCCAGGGAAGCATAGAACTCATTGTAGTTGCCGTTCTTGTTGCCCGTTGTGGAGTTCAGTGTGTTGGTAAAAGTGCTGTCCAAAAATTGGACACTCTCGTACAGGCTGGAATCGACGCCATCCTCCCGATAAATGTAGGTGTCGCCATCTTTACCGATGTAATCGGCACCCTTCGTATCGAAGCCCTTAGTCTTGTAAAGCTTGATGAGCGGATAAACATTGCCGTTGGAGGAGTAATTCATATCCTGGCCAACATAGAAGGTGTAATTCTGCGGAGTTCCTGCTCTTACATCCAGAGTCAGCGTCCAAGTGTCCGTAGAATCGCCGTAGGTATTGGTCGCATGGAATTCATAGGCATATGTACCGGCGGCATTCTCCGTGATCTGGATGGTGGTGCCGCCGAACAGAGCCGGAGTGAAATAGTAGGGGCCGGTCCTGGTATCTCCAACATATCTATAATAATAGTAGTTGGTGTAGTCCAGCGCTGTGCCGTCCGGATTCTCGAAGATATTACCGGCCTGCAAGTCGGTGAGATTGTAAGCATAGCCAGCCGTTACCGTATCGCTTGCAGTAGAGGACACACCTTCCTTCAATCTCGGGATCTGCTGGTTGGCATCTGTTACAGTCAGGGTGATGGTGTGGGTAGCCGTTCCAGTATTATCGGAAGCGGTCAGCACCACCGTGTAAGTCCCCGCAGCAGTGGGGGTGTAACCCAGAATCGTGCCGTTCAGCGCCTGAGCAACGCCGTTGATAGTCGCCGTGTAGGTCAGCGTATCACCGTCAGCATCGGTAAACACATCAGCCAAATCCAGCGTCCACGCATTACCAAGTGTTACATTGGCTGTGGTGATTGCATCGGAAGCGACCGTAGGGGCCGAGTTGCTTTCATAGGTGAAGGCGAGGAAGTGGACGGGCGCATAGCTGGCGCTGCCGTCATACTCCGGCGCATAGGCAGTTCCGCTACCATCTGCACCCAGCACAAAGCTCTTTTGGACCGTGGTCCCATCCTCGGCGGTACGGGAGTAGTTCAAGGGAATTGTGATTGTGATATCCCCATTGCTCTCCGTATAGGCCATTTCTACACCGCCGCCAGTCCACTGCGGCACATCGGCGTAGTAGCCGGATGCTTCACCGCTCGTGGCATTGGTCAGTATGGCAGCGTCTTTGTAGGTGGCCTTTACATAGGTCGTGCCTGCGGGAACGGTGACCAAGTAGTAGGGCACATTCTCGAAAGCAGAGTAGCCGGTAAAGGTCACAGGGTTCTGCACACTGATGGTTGCCGTTCCTGTGGTCTGGTCATTCGCACCATAGGGAACAATACTATCCAGCGGCGCAGCTACTGTGGCTTGTTCCGTTGCAAAGACTGCCGTGGGAAGGATGGATAGAACCATCATGAGCGCAAGCAGCATTGAAAGGAACTTTTTCGCTGTCTTTTGCATTTCCAATCTCCTCTCAGAAAATTTTTTATAATAAGGCCTGCCGGCATTATTACCTTAGCTGTGAGCACACTTTCGCACCCAATAAGAAAATAACAAGGTTATATAGAGGCGCGACACCCTATTATAATTGGTGTTGCGTTCCGATCTGTCCAAGGCGAAAGGTGCTTTCGTTAAGAGGATTGGGCGGAAGGGGCTGGCTAAGCCCCTTCTGCCCATATGGAAAGCTGGCGGATCTCCGCCCTCGACTTGGCAAACCTTACTCAAGCATTACATCTGTTGCAACGAAGGTTTCCTCTGTGGCTTCGTGAACAGCGCATTTGCTTTGGCGTTGCTTGACTCGCTCAACCCGTGCTGCCCGTTTAGCGTCACGCTCGCTCCGATGCAGCTGAATTTGGATATTCTTTTCGTTTTGATAGCGCCCGCAATCTCTATTGCGGGGTTTTTTGTATATAGGATTCAAATGGGCGGCTCTCAGCGCATCTTTCCAATCGCCAAAGCGCTCTGCGATGTAACTGCCACCGACGATCTCGATGGGGGCAGGGGACTTTCCCCAATGTCCGGCGCAGCGCCGGAGATAGGCCGCCAGCTGATCCAGGCTGTCGCCTGCGTGTTTTTCCGCAAAAGCGCGGTCCTGCTCAGCCAATGCATCCCGTGTTCTTTTGGCAATGTGCTGCTCGTACCAATTCGCTCCGTCAAAATTTTGCGCACCTGCTACTTTACCCATGGGCACACCTCCTTAATGATTCATGACAAAAAAAGCGCTGATAAACCCATACCGGGTCATCAGCGTACACTTCTGCCATATCAGCACCACGGAGAGAGCGCCCGCTGCCTTTGAGTCCTAACTACACAATTCTACTGACTTGCGCCATGAGATACTCTCTGCGTTTATGATCTGTCTTCTCACGATTTTCTCGCAATGACGGACTTTCGTCCCAGTGGTTTCCCGCCTCGATCATATCCTTGCGCTTACAGTGCCGACCGCATGGGGAATCGCACCCCTTTCCTTCAGGGCAATCACCTGGCCGTTTCCAGCTCGGATGACCGCCGTGCAGCATCATCGGACTCGATTATTCTGTTTTCCAGTATCACTTTGTTTGTTAAGGGAATACTACAATAGATCCTCCGGAAATGGGCTTTCGTGAATTTATCCCATTTGCGAAGCAAACTCCTCTTTAACCATCTATATTATATCGGCCTTTTTGTCGCTTGTCAATGCCTGAAATGCGGTTATTTAGCAAAATTCGCACACAAATCACAAATGTATACATTGATCGCACCCAATTCACCTGCATTTTTGCAGAGCCATATCGATCAAAATTAAAATGTTAGTAAAATACGCCGTCAAAAACATCGTCAAGGAGGAAATCAATATGCCAAGGCGTGGAGAAAATATTTACAAGCGTAAGGATGGGCGCTGGGAGGGACGGTATATCCGGGGCCACTCACCTTCTGGTCGGGCCGAGTATGGTTATGTTTATGGCAGCAGTTATCGGGAGTGCCGTGCAAAACGGCAGCAGCGCCTGGAATCCCTTCAAGAACTGCCGGCGAAAACTTCCTCACTCACGCTGAATCAGGCTGCGGAGCGGTTTCTTGCGGACAAACAGGATAAATTGAAGCAGTCCACGCTTGCCCGATATGCCTATATGCTGGAACACTATATTCTGCCCGCTTTGGGAGCGGTGCTTGTATGCCAACTGACGGCAAATCAGATTTCTGATTTTCTTCGCCGTCTTCAGAAAAATGGTCTTTCCGGAAAAAGCGCCAGAGATGTGGGGGTGTTATTGAAATCCATTCTGAAATACAGTGCCCCAAAAGCAGGCTGTTCCTGTCCGGGCCTGACTGTGGAGTTGCCAGCATATCGGAGAAAGCAGATTGACATATTCTGCCCGGATGAAATCCAGCGATTGGCACAGAAGATTGTAGTTGAGCCGACGACCACCGGGATCGCTATTTTGCTGACGCTAAACACCGGCTTACGCCTTGGAGAGCTGTGCGCCCTGCAATATAAAGATATTGACCTACAAAACGGGGTAATCCATGTCACCAAAACCGTGCAGCGTATCCGCAGCGGGGATCGCACTCGTCTGGCCGTGCTGCCGCCCAAAAGCAACAGTGCTCATCGTACCATCCCCCTGCCGCTGGACATGGCCACCCTCCTGAAAAAGGCTGTTCAGTCTCATCCCGATGGAGAAAAATACCTCTTGACCGGGAAAAATGTGCCTATGGAGCCACGGACACTACAATACCAATACCAAGTCTTGCTAAAGGCGACGGGTATTCCATATCGAAATTTCCATGTGTTGCGGCACACCTATGCCTCCCGATGCGTGGAGCGTGGAGTCGATGTCAAGAGCCTGAGCGAGATGCTTGGTCATACAGATGTCCGCACGACACTCCAAGTCTATGTTCACTCGTCCTTGGAGCACAAAATGCGGGTAATTCAGAGTATTTGCTTCCTTGCACCGGTGTTGGACCCGGACTGTTCGCCGTCACCGTCTCCGTCAGATCATCCGGAAGCACCCCGATACCAGCAGCTTTTGACGACTCTATCGCAAATGGGATAAATTTACGAAAGACAATCGCTTCTCATTCCCACAAGGTTCATTACAAATTCATTATACTGTTTGGCATGTTGTCGTCAATTCGTTTGCTGCGCCGATATGTGATAAAAGTGGTGTCACCGTTAGGGCGACACCACTTTTTTACTGCTATGGGCGCAGAATGCCGTAGCCCATGATTTCATACTGCCCTACAGGATAGCGGTTCACCCGGCAAAGGTTTCCGGAGTTGCCCTCGATGGTGTAGACAACGCCGTTTTCAACCTTCTGGACGATGCCGACATGATCGGACTGACCGTCCTGCGGGCCGGAGCTGCCTTTGTTGTCCCAATCGAAGAAGATGATCATGCCGGGCGAGGGCTCCATAGAGTTATCTGCCCACTGCCCACGCTCCCGGAACCACTGGACACCGTTGACGCAGCCTGCGAACTTGGGAATGACACCGGTATCGATATAGCCGCATTCGTTTGCACACCAGCTTACAAAGCAGGCGCACCACTCCACGCGGCTATCGAAGCCATACCATGACCAATAGGGCTCTCCGCCCATATTGCCCACCTGTGACAGCGCCACGGCAACGATTTGGTCATCTGCTCCATAGATTCCGTAAAGCACCGCTGCCCACATGTTGCTGTCCTGTGCAAGCAGTTCTGCAAGCTGCTGCTTTTGATCCTCATTGAAGCCGTACTGCGCAGCCATCTCATCCGCGGTTTTGTGACTAACGGCGATATAGAGCGTTGTAATCGTCTCCTGCACCTCTTCCTCAAGGATATTGCCGTTGCCGTCATCCGTCTCTATAATAACCGTCTCGGTCTTTGTTTCCGTCCGGTGGGTGATCTCGTTCATCTCCCAGAACAGGTCCTTCAGAAGCTGTTCCTTTTCCGGAGTGATCGTTGCCACCTCCTGAGGGTTTTCCGGATCGGAGGTCGTTTTGACGGCATAGACCGACAACACCTCCGGCCACACGGCACGGGAACCGGACATTTCAAGCGCATCGTACACAACGGAATCCTTGATGGCATCCAGCTCGTTCTGGTAATCCATGTTGATTTCCTGAATGACCTGCCGCATCGTCTTTTCTGAGCCGGTATCCTCGCTTGAAAAGAAAATACCAAAGCAGGAGCAGGCGATCAAGGCAACAAGACAGATAACCACGACGACCACGACCGCAACCCAGCCACCGGCAGCGATAGCCGCAACCAGTGCTTTCATCGCCGCTGCGATGGCCTTGATTGCCGCCGCAACAGCTTTCGCCGCCGCAACAGCCGCTTTGTATCAGATTGCAAAGAACGTACCGGACAACCCGGATGTTCCGACTTCCAAAGCCGTGCGTACCATTCGCCGCTACGAGGAGCTGCATCCTCATAACCTCGCACAGAAGGCCGCCATCATCGTGGAAACCTTCCGCGATGTTACCAAGCACAAGATCGGCGGCCTCGGAAAGATGATGGTTGTTACGGCATCCCGTCTTTCGGCTGTCCGTTACTACCATGAAATCAAGCCGTATCTGGAACAGAACGATTATGACGATATCGAGATTATGATTGCGTTCAGCGGAAGTCTTAAAGACCCGGATGAGCCCAACAGCCCGGAGTACACCGAAAGTTCCATGAACGTGGACAGCAACGGAAACCGCGCCAAAGGGAGCCAGACAAAGAGCGTATTCCACGATGAAGGTGATATCCTTATCGTTGCTGAGAAGTATCAGACGGGCTTTGATGAGCCTCTCCTGCATACCATGATCGTGGATAAGGAACTGCGCGATGTAAAAGCCGTTCAGACATTGAGCCGTCTGAACAGAACTTATCCCGGCAAGGTGGATACCTATGTCCTTGACTTCGTGAATGATGTTGACCGCATCCGCGAGGCGTTTCAGCAGTTCTATCAGGAAACGAGCCTTGACGGAGAAATCAACTTTGACCTTATTTACACCACGCAGAAAATCCTGCGCAACTTTAAAGTTTATACGGATGCTGATATTGAAGCGGTATCACAGATTTACTTCGATCCCGATGTCCGTAAGGCGAATGCGACACAGGGCAAAATCTCCAATATCCTCAAACCTGTCGCGGACAGGTACAATCAGCTTAATCAGGAACAGCGGTATCAGTTCCGCAGAGAAGTCCGTGCATATCCGGTGTCTTTGGCCTAATTCGCAGGTTGATTGGAAAGGATCGTTCCGACGAGAAGGAAGCGAAAGACGGCATGTCCGCCGAGGATGCGGCATACGAGAGAAAAGTGAGGATAGGCAATACCCTCCGAGTTCTTTTCCCGATACTTGCATTTGTGCTTTTCGGGGTGCTCATCATGCTTCTCCAAGGCGGAAGATTCTGATCATAGGAGCTATTGTTCGTTCTTTCTCTGTCTTAGTACCTCCGATAGAGTGAGTCCTTCTGGATGCGCCACGATGACACTACCCTTATGACAGCCCCCAAGCGCACTTCCTCCTTGGCGGAAAGTGCGCTTTTTCTTGCTTATTTAAGCCGATAAAAATTGCTGGTCAAGCTGCCGTTGGGACGCTGGCGATGGGTGCGCTCCAGGAATCCATGACGCTCCAAGTCCGCCAAGGCCCGCTGCACGGTGCGGCGGGACAGCTTCAAGTCCTCCGCGATCCTGCGGACGCTGGGCCAGCAGGTGCCGTCGGCGTTGGAGCGGTCCTTGAGGTACATATAGACCGTCTTGGCCCGATGGGATAGTTCCTGATCCGCATAGATGCTTCCAAAGTAACTCATGTCTTTGCGTCCTCATTGTAAAGCCCCATTGCCGAATAGGGGCTTCTCCTCTCGGCAACAGGTGCTTGCTGCGTCTGCGTAGGTTGGGTGCCCTTCTTTCCGTAGGCCCGGTCGATGCGGAGGAATAGTTCCTGTCGGCTGGCGTAGGTTACAGGCCGTGCCGCGTGTTCCGGGGTTGCATATGGCTCACCAAAGGTAATGCCCCAGTCGAGAAACAGGCGCAGTTTTGTCTGCATGGGATGCGTCCCCGTTTTCATGACCACAAAGCTGCCCTTGGGGATGGATTTCAGTTCGTCCGGCATCATGAGGGGCCGCTCCATCATCTGCAAACTTTGGCTGGGATCGTTCTTACTTCTGCTGACCGAGCCGGACAATACCGTGCGGCTGCCCAGCGCCTTGGAGAGCTGCTCCGCCGTCTGGCTGTTGGGGGCGAAGCCGCCGAAGATGGTATCCTGGCAGTTATCGGTCAATATCTCTGCCCCCTCTCGCCCATAGTTTTTCTCCAGCTGCGCCAGCGCCTGGATGATAGGTACCATCGTCAGCCCACGGGAGCGCCCTGCGCTGAACAGCGGCAGGATGTCAAAGGCGGGCATGGTCCCCAGCTCGTCGCAGAAGAACACAACACGCCCCGGCAGCCGTCCGCCGTTTTCATCCGCCACGGCGAACAGCTCCCGTGCCAGCGTCTGGATCATCAAGCCCGCCATGAAGTTCTTGGTCTGATCCTCCTCCGGCAAAATCAGGAAGATAGCGGACTTCTCCGATGCAAACCGCTCGGCGTTCATGGAGCTGTCAAAACACAGCACCTGCTCCAGCTCGGAGTCCAGAAAGGCGTTGAGGCGAGACAATACCGTGCTCATGACCGAGGCCATGGCCTGGTCGGATGTGTTCAGCGCCGCCCCGGCAAACCACCGTGCCTTGTGCTCCGGGGGCAGCTTCTCCATGAGGATGGTAAACCAGTTTTTGCCTCGTACCCCCGAGGGAGCCAGCAGCTCCTGCACCAGCTTGAACACGGACACAATGTGCCGTCGCTCCTGTTTCCCATCCGGCGGCAGAAATTCTGCCAGCAAGAGCACCACAGAAGTCAATAGTCCCTCTGCGGCATCGTAGAAATAGGCGTTCTGGCCGTAGTCCGTATCCCCATTCGGTGACACGATGGTCTTGGCCAGGATCTTGGCGTACTTCTCCGCCTTGGCACGGGCGGCAAGGCTGCCGGTGGCCTGCGCCGCATCCATGTAGTGGTTGATGAGCGTCATGAGGTTGTAGCCATCTGAGCGGGTAGGGTTTCGCAGATCCACCACGGATACATGGTAGCCGTAGTATTTTTCCGCAATGGCGCCGTAGTTGCGAGCCAAGTCACCCTTGGTATCCAATGCCAGAAAGCTCATGCCGCTGGCACAGGCGTATTCCAAATTAGGATATAGAAAGTAGGCCGTTTTGCCCACGCCGGATGCGCCGATCATAAGGCAATGCACATCGTCCTTATCCACCAGTGCGGTGATACCACGCTTATGGCTGATGCTGCCCAGCACCAGCCCCTGTACTTCCGGGCGGTGCAGCCCTTTGCGCCAACTTGCCGCTTGGAACGGCACAAGGGCATAGGTCTTGCGGATCTCCGCATCGGTAGCCCACTGCGCCGTGCCATGCTGGCCGTCGCCTACGGTTTTGGATTTGATGTTGCTGAGGGTGTAGCGGTTATTCAGCAGCGTCAGGCAGCCTATGACCGCCGCCATGACGCCGCCCGCTGCAAGAAGGATCCATAGATTACCCATGGCCACCCCGCTTTGCCCGCAGGTCATCGTTCCAGTCCTTCCCCTCCGGACGCAGGCGCTCCACATCGTAGCCCATATCCTCCAGGGTATCCAGCATACCGTCGCAGGCATCCTCGCCTGCCTCGTCATTATCAAGGCAGAGGTACACTGTGTCCAGCTTCGGGTTCTGTCGCAGACGCTCCAGCACAGGCTGGATGGAAGTGCCGCAGCAGGCCACATAGCTGTGCTCCAGCCAACCCGCCTGGTAGAGGGTAATGTGGGACAGCAGATCAATGGGCGCTTCAAAGATATAGAGGGAAGCGTCTGTGCCGTCTTTGTGAAAACTGTATTTTATCTCGCTGCCCTCTACATTGATGCGGAATACCTTGCTGTGGCTGTTGGTGCTGCGCAGATGTGCGTGTCTGGCCTCGCCGTTTTCGTCCAGCCCCACAAACACACAGTTGTGGTGCAGCGCATCTTCATAGAGCAGCTTCTCCTGCACAAACGCCGTGACCACATCCCGGTCGATGCACCTGTGCTTGGTCAGGTAGGCGTAAAGCCGCCGCATATTGAGATAGGCTTCCGGCAGTGCAAAGGGTTTTGGTTCCTGCGGCTCCGGTTCCTGCTTTGCGATGGGAATGATGCCCTGCCCGTCCCGGCCCAGCAGCATGGTCACCGCTTCCGGGTAGGACTTCCCATAGAACTGCTGCACGAAGCTGATGGCATGTCCGCCTCTTTGTACGGCATGGTCATACCACATTGCCCCACGCACAGTGATGCTGTGGTCACTGGCCAGACGGTACTCCCGTCCGGCCAGAAGGAGCTTTTCGCCCCGGTCACGCAAAAAAGACGGCAGGTCAACCTCGTTGGCCTGCCGTTTCTCTGCGGATGTAAAATATACAAATTTACCCATGCATTATACCTCCCGTTACATGGTGTTGTCGTTGACATGGTGGAGCTGCTCGTCCTCATGGTCATCCCGCTTGTGGCCCATGGCCATGCGCTTCTCCTGTAACCGCCTGCGGCGCTTGGAGTCAATACGCAGCGCAGGTGGGATGACCGGCGTACTCGTCCTAAATATCTGCCCCATATGATGCAGCAGCCGCATGACCGCATTTGCCGGAATATGCCTTGCAGACACAGTTTCTCCCACTAGCTGCACATCAACAGAGCCACGGATGGGTGGCGTTTTCTCTGTCGATTGCTTTTCCTCCGGCTCCGTACTGTCAGCAGACGGGGAAAATGAGATATCCTCTGCCTCTCGGATGATCCAGTTTTTAAGAGAGCGAAACTCCTTTCGCTGCGTTAGCGGCTGGCGAGGTGGTGTGTTCCGCCCATAGTAGCCCGCGATCTCGTCCTTCAGCTGCCACCATTGGTCGTAGCAAGCCGCCACCTCCGGGAGCTGCGCCAGCCGCTCCACAATGGCATCCACTTGCGCTTTGACTGATTTCGGCAGATAGGAATAGACATGTTTGCCGCCAACCTGCGCCAGTGCCCGGGAGAGTTCTTGCAGCTCTTTCACAAGCCCGGGGTCATCGGCGGCACCGGTTTCCAACGCCCGAATGCGCTCCAGTAACAATGCCTTGGCGGTTTGTATACTCTCCTTGTAGGCGGCATCCTTCCGAATGTAAAGCTCCGTCATCTCATCCCGAAAAATTTCGTTCGTCATCTTGGACCGAATCGATGCGATCCCCTTTTGCGTTAGAAACCCCACCTTGGGATCGTCCGACCACGCCATCATGTGTATATGCGGATGGTGTCCCTCGTCGTGATATGCCGCATACCAACGAAACTTCTCCGGTGGAATACGCATGGCCTCCGCAATGGAGTGGCTCTCCTGCTTCAATAGGTTCTGCCATGCGGCTGCTTTGCTGTATCCCAGGCGCTCCGCATCCTCCCGCCGCAGGGAGAAAATGAAGGTCCACACTTTTCCGGCGTGAGTCTCCAGTTCATTCTTTGCCGCCTTGAGATCCGTGACATCCGCCGTACTGAATAGCCCGTGACCGCCGTGCTTTTCCACCCGGGGCCGGTTGGCGATGTAGGCCATGTATCCGCTCTCGGATTCCAATTCATGCAGATGTGTGTCCAGCGCAGCAACAATAAACGCAGACGCCGTACCCCGTAGGTAGTCGCTGTATTCGAACAATTCCTTTGCATCCGGGAAGTCCTTCAGCAGCTTTGTGAGGAACTGCATCTGTTTTTTAGTCACCGGCTCGGTGCTTTGAAGGACCTCCACGCCGTCTCGCTTGGCAACATACTCCATGTATCTTGCCGCACGGCCTCCTTGGATGTACCCGCTTTTCTGTATCAGCCGTGCCATCGGTTACTCCTCCCGGTGAAATAGCAACACATCCCTAAAGGAGATGTTGCCATGCGTACCCGCCACCTCCCGGACACTGCTGCCGCGCATTTTGTTGTACTCGTCCCGGGTCATGTCTATGTCTCCGCCCAGCAGATGATTGGTCATGTTGTGCTCCACCACCAGCTTGAACAGCAGCTTGCCCAGCCTGTCGCCGAACACACCCAGTGTGCCCTCCAGCATCTCCTGTAGTGCGTGGGGCAGATACGCACTTGTCCGCTCGGCGTGCAGACGACCGCAATACTGCCGCAGCGCCTTCTCCACAAACTCGTTGCGGGTGGGACAATTATCCAGCTTATAGAATGCGTCCACCTCTTGCCACACCTCGTCTGACAGCCAGACAGAGTGTCGGCTTTTTCCGTTTTTATCCATTGAACTGCACCTCCTTCTATTGAGTGTCAGAGCCTCCCAAAAGCCCTGCAAACACGGGGCAAACAGGCATTATTACAAGAAATAGCGCCAAAGCATATTCGTCTCCGCATGATCAGCGTCAATTTCAAAGTGCTGCAAACCTCCGTGGCAGTCCGCACTGCGGGCTGCCGTAAGGGCCAATGGCGCAATAAAGCGCCAAAGGCTTTCTCCTGCCCCGATTTCGGCGCACCGAAAATCGGCCCAAAACCTCGCTCAACCTGCCAGGGCGCTATCCTTACCCTCCCGCGCTCCCACGAGGCCACACAGCGGCCCACAGGGGCGGACACGGGGCATCTCCTGCTCGGCATCTCAGCCGACATGTATCGGAGACGAAAAAAGAGAGCCGCACCAATTGGCACGACTCTCTAAATAAAATATTCGGTTTTACATTCCCAGTGTCGGTGAGGTGTGCTGCTCCTGCTCCATCAGAAGTTCCAAGCTGTAATCCAAAATCTTCTCCTTGCGCTCGGTCAGTATGGTCAGATAGAATTCACGCTGGATCGGCAGTAGTTTCCGGACATTTTCAAAATAGATATTTTGCGCGAAGATAATCAGCCTGCTCCTGCGTGATGGCATTGCTCCACTGATTGGAGTTGATCGCACTATACAATTCTCCCCACAGACAGTCCATATAAGACACCTTGTCCTTTTCGCCCTGAATATACTCACGAAGCGCTTTATCCAGACTGGCGGGCAGATTCTTTTCCAAATAGGTTCGGTCAGTCGGCTTGCCGCCATGCATTTGTGGTTTCTCCACGGTCAGCGTAATGAGCTGCTCCATCGGGATATCCAGTGCGGAGGACAGCTTCATGAGTGTACCGGCACTGCATCGGGAAAGCGTTGTCTTGCCGGAGCAAATGTCCGCCAGCGTTGCCCAAGGCACACCGCTTTTCTTGGAGAGCTGGTAGCGGGAGAGGTTCTTTTCCCGCAGTAGCTGTTGGATCGTCATATACATCACCGCTCTTATTATATCGGTGTGCCGATAATCAGTCAAGAGAAAACCTTGTAAACCTCTGTCTGCCATGCTTACATCTGCATTTCTGGAGTCTGTGATCCACTCTCCCGAAGCTGCCGGGCGTACTCGTGCAGGTTCATGCCGGTCTGCTGCTGGCAGAACGCCTCCATCTTGCGTGCCAACACCTCCTGCTCAGCGGCGTTGAGGTGATAGCTCCAGTTTTCTTCTGTGCCATCTCCTTTGCAGAGATTCAGCTCCAGTGTATCACAGGGGCGGCCCTTCTCGATGTCGTAGTTGGCATAGATGTTGAGCCAGTCATCGTTCTGATCGGTGCAGACGAATGTACCGAAGGCGGCATCCACATCGAAGTCCGCCTGCAGATAAAAGTTGAGCTTGCCATCCGATTCGATGATCTCCTCACCGAAAGAAAAATTCCGTGCAGAGAGATGTCCCGCCGAGGTGATCTCTTTGCCATTCAGATGATCCAACAGTTTGCACCACTTATCATCGCCAGATGCGAATTGCGACCGGGTGGCGTGATAGACCGCCACCGATACATCACGCATTGCCCAGGTCTGCCAACCATCTATAATGTGAACAGCGGAGAACTCCCGCTTGTCAAAATTCAAATCAAACACGCCGGTGACTTTTCCCGTATTCTCCATGCGCAGATGTATCAGGTGCTGATACTCCTCCGGCGTGATCGGCTGGGCCTGCGAATACAGAGAGATGAATTTGCCGGTGCTGCGCTCCGTGTCTTTTAGATATTTGCGGAGCATCCTTGCGGCACCCAACAGTTCCTCGCCGGGGGTAGTTTTATAATACCACTCCTTCCCGTTTTCCATCACATGGTAGGCCGCATAAGTCCGGGCGGCTTCTTCCGCCTCACGGTTTGCGGCATCCTCGGCATAGATCTCACGGCTGATGCGCTCATACTCACGCTGCGGAAGCTGGTTGCACAGTGCATCCAGCACAGTTTCCAAATGCTCCTGCAGCGTCTCACCCTTGAGGTGCTTTTCAATGGCGTTCTTCCACCTCCGGTCCAGCCACAGGACGATTTCTTCATGCTGTGCCATGCTCATCGCCCTCTTTCTGCTTCGTTACGGATGCTTTTGCAGGCCGCCTGGGTCTGGCCGCAGGAGCAGACTTACTGTCCACATACTCCCGCACCGCTTCCGGGACTTCCGATTCATAGAGCTGCTGCAGCACTTCCTCCATGCGCCGCTGCACGGAAGACCGCTGCTTGCGGAGTACAAACTCCAGCGCATCCAATTTGGCTGCGTCAAATCCAATGGTGATATTCTTACTTTCCAATTTCAGTTCCTCCTTAGTCATACTTGATCCCCGGCACCTCCAGCCAGTGGGTCCAGCCCCGGCCCTGGAGCTTCGTTTTTACCACGCCGTACCGGGTGTCCATGGCCTCTATGACCTCACCGTTTCCAATATATACACCGATGTGCCCGGACTTCCACACGGCCAGTCCCGGCGTGTCGGGCATGGTCTCAATGCTGCCTTTGCACCCAGCGTTATAGTACATACCGTCCGCACCCACATCGGGCATACCATTGCTGCCGTACTGGATCTCCATAGTCTCGGCGTTCAGCCAGCCGTACCCCTTGATGAGCCCCACGCAGTCGGTGGTGCGCCTGTTCAGCCAGTGGGAACGGATGAAGTCGGCTTCATCCCCTACACCCTCCGGGTATTGCGAGATCTTATATTGCAGCAGCTCCGGCGTCAGCACTTGGCCGAAGGTACCCCACACATAGCCCCACCCGGAGTTCCATGCGTTGGCGGCATAGATGGCCAGATCTGCACTGTTCTTTGTGGCAGGGTCTGTAAACAGAGATGCTTCCAGTTCCATCGGCGCATTGCCGCCCGGCTCATAGGCTCCGTTATAGGTACCGCTGCCCGCGCTGCCCATGACCATGGAATAGATCTTCACGGCATTGGAGCGTTCCTCTGCCGTGACCGCACGGCCCCGCCACACGGATAACTGCGCATAGACTTTCTCCATAGGAAGCGGCACGGCCACCTCATAGGTCTCATCCGTCTCCTCCCGCACCCTTGTCTCCGTTTCATAGAAGCAAGCCACAAACGTCTCTGCATTTGCCTGTGACAGTGCATCCTCTCCAAAGCAGAGGGCAAAGAAAACAGCCTTGACCTGCATCGGGTCAAGACTGTTTCCCTCGGCTTTCTGATTGACCTCGGCCACCGCCGAATCCAGATGGGAGAAGGATCCCCGCATCTGCGTGAGCTGTGCCCGGTATTCTGCCGGGACACTTGCGGACAGTTCCGTTCCATAAAATGCCGCCGATACGACAGCGCCGTTGTGCTCGGCTGTGCCGGAACCTACACAGCACAAGAACGCCACCAATAAAATCACCGGCGACAAAATCGCCGTCAGCACCCACCCGACTGTCCTGCGGCCCTTTTCGCTGGTCAGCACGGCGGCCGCCAAACGAACAAGCTGTGTACTCATGCAAGGTCACCTCCTCCATCACCGCCCGCCAGCCGAGCCAAACAGCACCGCCTTGTGCGTCGGTGCTTTCACCTCCAAATGGTACCGTTCCATGCCGCACTTATACAGGCACTCGCCACGCCTTGCCCGCTGGATGAGTTCAAACTCCGCCTCGTCCAGCTGCAGCATGTCCATGTAAAATTGCTTACCGATGGAGCCGGGATTGAACAGGAACTGATGGGGCGGGATAGCAAAAAGCGGTTTTGTCATCTCCCGCACACCCTCCTGGTCGAAATCTTCCAGGTTTTGAGAAGCCATTACCAGCGCCGAGTCCCGCTTGCGCACACGCTTCAGACAGTTGCGGATGTACTCAATGGCCACCGGGTTAGACAGCCACAGGTACAGCTCATCCAGCACCGCTACGGTATTGCCGCCCGTCAGCAGCCGGTCCGACATATACGCCAGCACATTGAACAGCAGGGCGTTCCGCAGACTCTTGGCCGCCGTCAGCACACCGCCTACACCGAACACCAGGAATCGGTCGCCGGAGATATTGGTTTGTCCGTTGAAGAACAGCGCATCCGCCCCCACGCACAGGGAATGCAGGCCCAACAGCACCTCCTGCAGCAGCTCCTGTGTGTACAGCGCACCCGACTTGTAGTGAGCCAGTTCCTCTTGCATGAGGTCATACAGGTCAGAAAGAATGGGATAGTCCCCCGGCGCAAGCTGGCGCAAGTCCGTCTCCTCTGTAATGCCCCAACGGGCATATAATTTAGACAGCATAATCTCTATGGTGTCCAGCTGCGGGTCGGTGAGATCCTTGTAGGCCCGAAAGAAGTCTTTCAAAAAGGAGATGTGCCGAGCCAGCAGGGTGGACTTGCGAAAGGCATCCGGGGCTGTCTTGTCGGTGTCCTCGTTCCAGCTCCGCACTTCCAGCACATTGATGCGCTTTTCTCCGGCCATCAGGTCAATGAAGCACCCACCTAAGTTTTCACACAGCTCCTCCAGCTCATGCTCGGCGTCCAGAGCAATCACCGACTTGCCCGCTTCCAGCAGATTGCAGATCAGCAGCTTGATGAGGTAGCTCTTGCCCTGACCGCTGTTGCCCAAAATGAGGATGTTGGCAGAGGTCTTATCGCTGTCCCGACGGTCAAAGTCCACCACGATGTTGCTGCCGTATTTGTCTTTCCCAATGTAAAAGCCGTTGGGATCTGTCTTGCCGGAGTAGTTGAAGGGATAGAGATTGGCCACGCTACCGGCGGGCAGTACCCGCTCGAACTCCCGGCCCAGCACATTACTGCCCACAGGGCTGACGCAGCAGAATCCCTGCTTTTGCCGCAGGAGCAGCTTGTCCACATTCAGCTTGCAGCGCACCAGCTCCGTCAGTACATCCGTCTGGAACTGACGAAGCCGTTCCTTGCTGTCCGCCGTCATCTCCAGATACACGGCACAGTGGACCAGCGGCTCGTGCTCCCGGTGCATTTTATGCACCAGCTCCGCCACATCCCGCAGATTGCTCTCCGCCGCCACCGCCTGCCGCAGCTTGTTGGGGTCTGAGCCATCCAGCTTGTTTTTCTTGTTGGCGTTGTCGATGATCCTGTCCTCCTCGCCGGGGGACACCTGCCGACAGTAAATGCGCAGCGTCACGCCGCTTTTCTCACCCAGCTCCCGCAGGAGCGCCTGGGCCTCGGTGCTGGCCGGATATTCCCGCAGCGCCCACACGCAGCGGTAGGTGCTGCCGAAGATGTAATGATCCACCTCGAATTTCACAACCCCCGGTGCGATGCGGTCCAGATAAGTGCGGAGGAACGCTTCCTGCTGGGAAGGGGCCTTTTTAGAAAATGGATTCTTCATTTTTCCTCCTCACCACATATATAGTTCTATGTGCGGCTCCAGTTCCGGTTCCTGCCCGGTAAACTGTTCCGGCTCCTGAAACATCTGCGTATACCGCTGTATCTGCTCCTCCGTCAGGGAGCAGAAGCCCCCTGCATGGTCATCTCCCACAAAAAAGAAAGGCCCGCAGATGATATCATCTCCCAGCCGTCGGTTGGGCTGCATGCCGTTCAGTTTTCCCTCATCGTTACAGCAGAGGATGACGCCGTCTCCCATAGAGAGAGGCTGGAACAGACCCTCTACCTCCCGCTGGATGGCTTTCAGGCCCTCCTCCATCTCTTTCGCATACGGAGCTTTTCCCGGCTCCACTTTCAGAATTCGCATTTCAAACCTCCGTTTCCGCTGTCAGCCACTGCGCCCCGTCTACAAAGGAGAATACCTCGTGGGTGGCGTCCTGCTCAAAATAAATAGCCAGCAGCTCCAGAAGCCGCTGGCCCTCCACACGCTGAACGACAAATCCGCAGTCCCGGAACTGCTGCTCCAGGGATGCATAGTTCATGGTCCCGTCCGTTTTTCTGCGCCGCAGCACAAAGCAGAACTCACGGGAGGAGGCCATGGTGGTCTGGACGCTGTCCAGATGCTGACGATCCTGCACCAGCAGCCCACGGATGGCGGGCATGTCTTCCGCCTCCAGCCGCTGCCGGTAGAACTGGCGGTTATCCTGAAAGGACTCCTTGGAGTCCAGGGCCAGCAGCTCCAGTTCCGCCATGCCTTTCAGCACGCCCAACAGCTCCTGCACCTTTGCCCGAACGCCCTGCTCCGGCAAAACATTCAGATTGCTGGGATGAACGAAGTAGAAGGCCAGCTCTCCGTCCGCCGTTACGACACTGTCATTTTTAATATCATCGATGCCGATGAGCTGCCGGGTAGATTTTTTCCTGCTCACGCCGATTCCCTCCACACATAATATTGTTGTCCGAAAAAGAAAAACGCCGCAGCATAGCGCAGGAAGTCCAGCATGCTGATCCCTCCGTGCCGAATGCAGAGAAAGGCCAGCGCCGCTGTAATGACCAAGGGGATCATGCTGCCGGTCTGGGTCAGCGCCAGCACCGCCAGCAAAAGCCCTGTCCCGATCCACGCCACATCCCGCAGCGTCCACAGCCACAGCATAGGCTGGGCCGTTAAATTTTCGGGGTATAGATACATAGTTTTCCTCCCAAAAGCGAAGCCGCAGGTGTGTGCCTGCGGCTTCTGTGTGTTTTATTCTTCCTTCTCGGCATCATTCAGCTCGCGCTCAATGAGACCCAGAATGAAATCCTTCTGCTTTAGACCATTTTTGGCCAGATAGTCCTTCAGCCGGCCGAAGAGTTCCTCCGGTACCTGAAAGGCGATGGTGCGATTGTTGGCGTTCATAGTTCGTGCTCCTCCTTCAAAATGTTCTCTAAGTATGTCCGTGATGTAGTCGGACAGGGTCTGGCCCCGCTGCTCCTGCTCCGTCCGAAGCCGCTGGTGCAGCGACAGCGGGATGGGTGCGCAGAGGTTCTTCTTTTCTTCCATAGTCTGCTCCTTTCCGCCTCTCCCGAGGCAAGCAAAGCATAGCCCAACTGCGGCGCATAAGCTATTGACAAGTCTAACGAGAATAGAAGCGCAAAGGCAGCATACCGGACAAGTCTAACGAATATTTTCGCTCATCTGGACCGCCTGTACCAAACAGTGCATCACGAAGTCCACACATGGGATAGCCACACTGTTGCCCAAGGCCTTATACCTTGCGCTGTCGGATGCACCGGGGATGTCCGTCCACCCGTCCGGGAAGCCCTGCAATCTCTCACATTCCAATGGAGTCAGGCGGCGAATGAGATGGGCATGGACATCTGCCTTTTGGCAAACGAGATCGACGGCATCTTTACACTGCCGTGCGCTCTGTGTGCTGACCACAGCATTCTCCCTGAAGTCATCCACACGCTGGCGGCTGTAGACCGCATGGTGATCTAATCCCGAGGATTGAGTTATCCCGAGGAAGTCAGATGGGCCATCGGCT
>ENA-UOJV01000693-UOJV01000693.1-human-gut-metagenome-genome-assembly--contig:-C82-NODE-693-length-46191-cov-13.079547_pt1 | contig 46191 bp, 39 predicted proteins | sample MGYA00242356_ERZ723903 | MGnify/ENA metagenome assembly ERZ723903
GCGGTTTAGTTTCGCGATGACGTTCGCCATGGTAAAGGTTTTGCCCGAGCCGGTGACGCCGAGCAGGACCTGATCGTCCAGCCCCATCTCAATGCCGCGCACCAGCGAGTCAATTGCCTTCGGCTGATCGCCGGTCGGTTTATAGTCGGAAACAAGCTTAAAGTCCATAGGACCCTCCCAGATAGCCGTCGTCCGCGAGCGAAACATAATCGTCGTCGGCGACAATGATGTGGTCGGCAAGCACGATGCCGACGCTCTGCAATGCGGTTTGCAGCGTGCGCGTGGTGTCCAGATCCTCCTGACTCGGCAGCGCGTAGCCGCTCGGGTGGTTGTGCGCCAAAACGACCGAGGCGGCGTTCTGATTGAGCGCGGTCTGGACGATTTTGCGTACGCTGATGGAGGCAACCGTGATGCTGCCCCGGTGGACCGGCACGCAGCAAAGCGCCTTGCACTTGGCGTCCAGACACAGAAGATAGACAACCTCTTCCTGCTCGCCGTGGAAAAACGGAACGAGATACTGCCCGCACTTGCTGGTGGAGTTCAGGATATTCGCCTTGCCGCTGCGGTCGATGAAGTGCCGCCGCTCGAGCTGCGGAATCAGGCAGAGAAGCTGCGCTGCGGCGTCGCCCATGCCGTCGATTTTCAGAAGCTCGTCCGGCGCGGCTTCCAGAACGCCGGACAGAGACCCGAAGCGCTCCAGCAGCCGGTGGGCAATCGGATTGGTATCGGCGCGGGGGATGGCGTAGTAGAGCAGAACCTCCAGCACCTGCACGTCGGACAGCGAGTCCATCCCGCTGGTTTTGAGTTGGCGGCGCATGCGCTGGCGGTGACCTTCATGAACGGACATGGCGCGTTCCTCCCTATCTGCATGAACTTACTTCAGAAGCTTTTTGAGATACTGCCCCGTGTAGCTTTTTTCGCAGGCGGCAACCTCCTCCGGCGTGCCCTGGCAGACGATGCTGCCGCCGCCGCTGCCGCCCTCGGGACCGAGATCGAGAATGTAGTCTGCGGTCTTGATCACATCCAGATTATGCTCGATGACCAGCACCGTGTTTCCTGCGTCGACCAGCCGCTGCAGAACCTCAATGAGTCGGTGAACGTCCGCCATATGAAGCCCCGTGGTCGGCTCGTCGAGAATATAGATGGTTCTGCCGGTCGCGCGGCGGGAAAGCTCGGTGGCAAGCTTCACGCGCTGCGCCTCGCCGCCGGAGAGCGTGGTGGAGCTCTGCCCGAGCTTCACATAGCCCAGACCCACGTCCACCAGCGTCTGCACCTTCTGGCGGATTTTCGGCAGGTTTTCGAAGAACGAGAGCGCCTCCTCGGCGGTCATGTCGAGAACCTCGGAGATGTTCTTGCCCTTGTACCGGACTTCGAGCGTTTCGCGGTTGTATCGGCTGCCGTGGCAGACCTCGCAGGGGACATAGACGTCGGCGAGGAAGTGCATTTCGATCTTTACCAGACCGTCGCCGCAGCATGCCTCGCACCTGCCGCCCTTGGTATTGAACGAGAATCTGCCCGGACCGTAGCCGCGCGTTCTGGCGTCCTGCGTGGAGGCGAACAGATCGCGGATGTCGCCGAACAGACCCGTATACGTCGCGGGGTTCGAGCGGGGGCTTCTGCCGATCGGGCTCTGGTCGATGCCGACGACCTTGTCCAGATGCTCCAGACCCTCGATGCGATCGAACTTTCCGGGGCGCGTGCGTGCGCGGTTCAGGCTCGCGGCGAGCTTTTTATAGAGAATTTCATTGATCAGGCTCGATTTGCCGGAGCCGGACACACCAGTCACGCAGAGAAATGTGCCGAGCGGGAACGAAACGTCCAGATGCTGCAGGTTATTTTCCGCTGCACCAAAGATTTTGAGCGCTTTCCCGTTCCCCCTGCGCCGCTCAGTCGGCACAGGAATTTTTTTTGCGCCCGAGAGATACTGCCCCGTGATCGAGCGCGGCTCGGCAATGATATCGTCAAGCGTGCCTGCCGCGACAATCTCGCCGCCGTGGATGCCCGCGCCGGGACCGACGTCGACGATGAAGTCCGCCGCGCGCATGGTATCCTCGTCATGCTCGACGACCAACACGGAGTTTCCCAGATCGCGCAGATGGCGAAGCGTATCGAGCAGCTTGTCGTTGTCGCGCTGGTGAAGCCCGATCGACGGCTCGTCGAGGATATAAAGAACGCCCATCAGGCTGGAGCCGATCTGGGTCGCCAGCCGGATTCTCTGGCTCTCGCCGCCGGACAGGGTCCCTGCCGCGCGCGAGAGCGTCAGGTAAGATAAGCCCACCGCCTGCAGAAAGCGCAGGCGCGAGCGGATTTCCCGCAGAATCTGCGCGGCAATGACCGCCATGGAGCCGGTCAGCTCCAGATGCTCCATGAAATCGAGCGCTTCGCTCACGGGCAGCCGGCAGAAATCCATGATGTTCATGCCGCCGACCGTGACGGCAAGGCTGATGTCCGACAGCCGGTTTCCGTGACACTTCGGGCACGGACGCTCGGACATGCACTCCTCCAATTCCTTGCGCATCGCGTCGGACTGGGTTTCGCTCAAGCGGCGCGAGACGTTGTTGAGAACGCCCTCAAACGGGCGCTCGAGCGTGCCGCGCCCGTTGGCGCGCTCGTAGTAGATCGTGAGATTTTCTTTTCCCGTGCCGTAGAGAACGGCATGCAGCGCATCTTTGGGAAGGTCCTTCATGGGCGTCGTAAGCGAGAAATGATATTTTTTTGCCAGTGCCTCAAAATACATCCGGGCAATCGAGTCGTCCTTGACGTTATTGAAGCCGCTTGCCTGAATGGCCCCGTCCAGAATCGACTTGTCCCAGTCGGGAATGACAAGGTCGGGGTCGGCGACCAGCTGCGTGCCGAGACCCGAGCAGACCGGGCACGCGCCGTAGGGATTGTTGAACGAGAACATGCGCGGAGACAGCTCCGGCAGACTGATGCCGCAGTCTTCGCAGGCGTAGTTCTGCGAGAAGATGGTGTCTTTGTCCCCGTCCACCTCGTTGAGAATCACAAGTCCGCCGGAAAGAGACAGAGCGGTCTCGACCGAGTCTGTCAGACGCCGCGCAAGATCGGGCTTCATGACCAGACGGTCGACCACAACGTCGATGTGGTGTTTTTTGTTCTTGTCGAGCTTGATTTCCTCGGAAAGATCGTAGATGCTTTCATCGATGCGCGCGCGCACATAGCCGCCGCGTCGGGCATCGTCGAGCACCTTCGTGTGCTCGCCCTTTTTTCCGCGCACGACGGGGGAGAGAATCTGAAAGCGTGCTTTCTCCGGAAGACGCATGATTTGATCGACAATCTGGTCGACCGACTGGCGCTGGATTTCCTTTCCGCACTTCGGGCAGTGCGGCACGCCGCAACGCGCCCACAGAAGGCGCAGATAGTCGTAGATCTCCGTCACCGTGCCGACCGTGGAGCGGGGGTTTTTGCTGGTGGTCTTCTGGTCGATGGAGATGGCTGGGGATAAGCCGTCGATGGCGTCGACGTCTGGCTTGTCCATCTGCCCGAGGAACATGCGCGCGTAGCTTGACAGCGACTCAACATAGCGCCGCTGCCCCTCGGCATAGATGGTGTCGAAGGCAAGCGATGATTTGCCGGAGCCGGAGAGCCCCGTGAGAACGACGAGCTTGTCGCGCGGAATGCTGACGGAAATGTTCTTGAGATTATTGACGCGGGCGCCCTGCACCCGGATGGTGTCTTGCATGTTTGTATCTCCTGACAGCTGCCGGGGTTTCCGGCAGACGTGATTTTTTGTAGTGTACTATTATAGCATAAGCGACGGTTCGATACAAGAAGAATTTTCAAACAAAAGTTCAAAACTGCGATGCCTGCTTGTAAGCTTGCAGCAAACGTGTTATACTGACAATAAGGAAAAAACCGAAAGGAAGTGCGTCTGTGCGGAATTTGCCGAAGCTGCTGTTTCAGCGCGTGGTTGTGGTGTCGCTGGGTATTTTGCTGCAAATCCTGTTCGTGGTGGCAGGGATGGACTGGCTGCGCGAATACTGGCACTGGGTGCGTATCGCAATGGGTGTGATTTCGTGGGTTGCGGTGCTGACCATTATGACCGGCAGAAGCAATCCGTCTTATAAGATGGCGTGGGTCGTTCTGATTCTCGCCTTCCCGGTTGCGGGCATCACGATCTATCTGCTTTTCGGCGGCAACCGCATTTCCGACCGGGAAAACCGCCGCATGGCGCGCGTGGAGGTCATGGTCGCCCAGCACCTGCGCCAGAACGAGCGCGTGATGCAATCGCTGGAAAAAACAGATATTCCGGCGTGGAACCATGCGCGCTACCTGCTTGCCAGCTCGCGGTATCCTGTTTACGACGACTCACAGGCGGTCTATTTCCCGAGCGGCGAGCGCTGCTTTGCGCGCATGCTCGAGGAGCTGGAACGGGCGGAGCACTATATTTTTCTCGAATTTTTCATCATCGATAACGGCAAGATGTGGGACGCAATTCTGGACGTGCTGCGCCGCAAGGCGATGCAGGGCGTCGACGTGCGCGTGATGTACGACGATTTCGGCTGCATCACCCGCCTTCCGATGCGCTACTGCAAAAAGCTGCGCGAGATGGGCATTCAGGCGCACGTGTTCAATCCCTTTATCCCCGTGCTCTCCGGCAGACTCAACAACCGCGACCACCGCAAGCTCATGATCATTGACGGAAAGGTCGGCTTTACGGGCGGGGTCAATCTCGCGGACGAATACATCAACGAAATCGAGCGCTTCGGGCACTGGAAGGACTGCGGCATTCTGGTCCGCGGCGAGGCGGTCTGGTCGATGGTCATGATGTTTTTGAGCATCTGGGACTATGTCGCGGGTCTGGAGGAGGATGTTGCGGCGTTCCGCCCGGATTACCCGGAAGCGCCCGCTGGTGAAGGGTATCTGCAGCCCTTTGCAGACAGCCCGCTGGACCATGAGGACGTCGGCGCGACGATTTTCCAGAGCCTCATCCAGTCTGCCAGCAGCCGCGTCTGGATCATGACGCCGTATCTGATTCTGGACGACAAGATGGTCTCGGCGCTATGCGTCGCGGCAAAGACCGGCGTCGATGTGCGCATCATTACCCCCGGCATTCCGGACAAATGGTATGTCCACGCCGTGACGCGCGCCAACTACGAGGTTCTGACGGAGGCGGGCGTGCGCATTTTCGAGTATAAGCCCGGCTTCATCCATTCGAAGGTCTGCCTGTCAGACAACCGCTACGCGGTCGTCGGAACGGTCAATATGGATTTTCGCAGCCTGTATCTGCACTTTGAAGACGCCGTTTATCTTTACGGCAGCCCGGCGGTCCGGCAGGTGGCAGCGGATTTTGAGGAGACCTTCCCCGTCTGCCGCGAAATGACCTACGCGCGCTGCCGCCATGTGCATTTCTATCAGAGAGTCATCCGCACGCTGCTGCAGGTGTTCTCGCCGTTATTGTAAGAAAGGGAGTTTATGAGTCCGTTTTTGCTGCTTGCCGCGCTGGTGCCTGCCGTGTTTCTGATGGTGCAGGTCTACCGGCTCGACCGGATCGAAAAAGAACCGCCGGGGCTGCTTCTGAAGCTGGTGCTGTTCGGCGCACTGTCGGGGCTTGCTGCCGGCGTGGTCGAGGGCGCGCTGACGCGGGCGCTGGAGGTGCTGCTGAGCGGGTCTGCGCTGCGGCTGGTGATTGAAAATTTCCTGGCGGTTGCGCTGGTAGAGGAGGCGTGCAAGCGCTGGGTGGTGATGAAGTTCGCGTGGAACCATCCGGCGTTCGACTACCGGTTCGACGCGGTGGTTTACTGCGTGTTTGCCGCGCTCGGCTTTGCGGCGCTGGAGAACATTCTGTATGTTGCGCAGTTCGGCTTTGCCGTCGCGGTGTCGAGAGCGCTGCTTTCCGTGCCGGGGCACTGCTTTTTTGCCGTGTACATGGGCATCTATCTCGGGCAGGCGAAGATGGTCGAGCGCGCAATGCAGCGGTATTATATCGAGTTGCCCGACGAGATGCCGGAGCAGTATCTGCGCGCGAGTCTGCTCGTTCCGACACTGCTGCACGGCTTCTGGGATTTCAGCCTCAGCGTGGGCGGCGGGCTGATGACGGCGCTTTTTTACCTGTTTGTTCTGGCATTCTTTGTCGACGCCTACCGCAAGCTGCGTTTTGCCGCAGGTTCTGACGAGCGGCTTTGAAAAGAGTTCCCGTTTTGGCGTGATCGATAAAAAATATAACGCTTAAGCGGGAATTTTTGGTGAAGTTCTTGCGAGATACTAAAAATAATTGTATAATGCAAATAGATTTTAAGGCGTCTGCCGCGTTTGCGCCGGGCGCCTGCTTCAAAACCTCGGAATTACGGTGGCTGGATGCCGAGAACAGAGCTTCTGTGACGTGAGAACCGAAATTCAGGAAGAGGAGTTTTTGCAATGGCTGTCTTCTTTGTCAACGGCAAGTCCGTTGAGGCAACAAAAAACCAGAAGCTGCTGCGCTTTCTGCGCGACGAGCTGCGCCTGACCTCCGTGAAGGACGGCTGCTCGGAGGGTGCGTGCGGGGCATGTACGGTGATCATCGACGGCGAGACCGTCCGCGCCTGTACGCCGATGACCGACCGGCTGGAAGGAAAGCATATTCTTACCGTCGAGGGCTTGACGGAGGAAGAAAAGAAGCTCTATACCTATGCCTACGGCGAGGCTGGCGCGGTGCAGTGCGGCTTCTGCATTCCGGGCATGGTTCTGTGTACGAAGGCGCTTCTCGATCGCAACGTCAATCCGACCGACGCGGAAATCCGCTATGCGCTGCGCAACAACTACTGCCGCTGCACGGGCTATGTGAAGATCATTGCTGCCGTGCGTCTGGCGGCAAAGCTGCTGCGTGAGGGCGGTCACGTTCCGGCACCCTCGGAAAACGACTGGAAGGTCGGTTCGAGCGTCCACCGGCTCGATGTGGAGGAAAAGGTCCTCGGCTACGGAAAATACCCCGACGACTGCTATGTGCCGTATATGACCTACGGCTCGGCGGTCCGCGCGAAATACGCAAGAGCCAGAGTCAAATCCATCGACGCCTCCAAGGCGCTTGCGCTTCCGGGCGTGTGCGCGGTGCTGACGGCAGACGATATTCCCGGCTCCAATCTGGTCGGGCATATCAAGCACGACCAGTATACGCTTGTGCCCGTGGGCGGTCTGACGCACTATCTGGGCGACGCGATTGCGCTGGTTGTGGCAAACGACCAGGAGACGCTGGAAAAGGCAAAGAAGCTCGTCAAGGTCGACTATGAGGTGCTGCCCGCCGTCCATAGCCCGTTTGAGGCGATGCAGCCCGATGCGCCCCACGTCTTCGACGAAGAGGGCACCAACCTGCAGGCAATCCGCCACGTGAGCCGGGGAGACGCCGACGGCGCAATAGCCAACTCGAAATACGTGATCTCCCGCCACTTCGAGACGCCCTGGACCGAGCATGCGTTCCTGGAGCCCGAGTGCGCGGTTGCCTATATTGACCGCGACGGCGATGTAATGCTGCTGACCTCTGACCAGTCATCGCACACGACGCTGCACGAATGCTCGCTGCTGCTCGGCACGAAGAAGATCAAGGTCGAAAACCAGCTCGTCGGCGGCGGCTTCGGCGGAAAAGAAGATATGTCGGTCCAGCACCACGCGGCGCTCATCACCTACGTGACGCACCTTCCCGTGAAGGTCAAGCTCTCGAGAGAAGAGTCACTGCTGGTCCACCCGAAGCGCCACCCGTTCTGGATGGACTTTACGATCGGCTGCGACGAAAACGGCATCATTCAGGGCGTGAAGGCGGAGGTCGTGTCCGATACGGGCGCGTTTGCATCGCTCGGCGGTCCTGTTCTTGAGCGCGCCTGCACGCATGCGGCAGGTCCCTATGCCTACGAAAACTTTGAAATCAGGGGTCGGGCATTCTATACGAACAATCCTCCCGCAGGCGCGTTCCGCGGCTTCGGCGTGACGCAGACCTGCTTTGCCATCGAGAGTCTGCTCAACGAAATGGCGGAGAAAATCGGCATCAGCCCGTGGGAAATCCGCTACCGCAACGCGATTCGCCCGGGCGGCGTCCTGCCGAACGGTCAGATCGTCGGCGCGGAGACCGGTCTTGTCGAGACGCTCGAGGCGGTAAAGCCCGAGTTTGACGCGGCCGTCAAAGCAGGTAAGCCCGTCGGTCTTGCCTGTGCGATGAAAAATGCAGGCGTCGGCGTCGGTCTTCCGGACTACGGTCGGTGCAAGCTGATTGTGGAGCAAGACGAGAAGCTTCATATCTATGCCGGCGCGTCGTGCATCGGCCAGGGACTCGGCACGGTGCTGGTGCAGATGTGCGTGACATCGACATCCCTGACACGCGAGCAGATCGTCTACGAGCGCTCGAACACGTGGATTGCGCCGGACTCCGGCGACACCTCCGGCTCGCGCCAGACGCTGATTACCGGTGAAGCGTGCCGCCGCGCCTGCGAAAAGTTCACTGCAGCGCTGGAAGGTCACACGATGAAGGACCTGAACGGGCAGGAGTTCTACGGCGAATACTACGCGAAGACCGATCCCCTCGGCGCGGACAAGCCGAACCCGGTTTCGCACGTGGCATACGGCTACGCCACACAGATGTGCATTCTCGACAAGAAAACCGGGAAGCTGGAAAAAATCGTCGCGGCGCACGATGTGGGCAAGGCGGTCAACCCGCGTTCGTGCGAGGGGCAGATCGAAGGCGGCGTCGTCATGAGCATGGGCTACGCGCTGCGCGAGCAGTACCCGATCGATGAAAACTGCAAGCCCATCGACAAATACGGAAAGCTGGGGCTGTTCCGCGCGCATGAGATTCCCGAGATCGAGGCAATCGTCATCGACAAGCCGGGGCTTAGCGTCGCCTGCGGCGCCATCGGCATCGGCGAGATTACCTCGATTCCGACCGCGCCCGCGATTGCCGAGGCATATTATCAGTATGACCACGAGCGCAGAACTGTTCTGCCGCTGGTGCATACGCCGTATGAAAGGAAATGGTGAGCGCCATGGCTGTGAAAAAACGCTTTCCCTATCAGGCGGCGCTCGTCGCCTGCAACGGCGGCTGCCGCGCGACGGCGGAGTGCGAATACGGCTGCGTGGCGTGCGGGCTGTGCGTGGGCGTGTGCAAATTTGACGCGATAGAAATCAACGACCTTGGCGTTGCGCAGGTCAATGAGAGCAAGTGCATCGCCTGCGGCGCGTGCGTGCGCGAGTGCCCGCGCGAGCTCATTCGCATCCACGAGTGCGCCAACCCGATCGTCGTCAAATGCTCCAACAAGGATCTGGGCAAAAACGCCCGGAAATACTGCGAGGTTTCCTGCATCGGCTGCGGCATCTGTGAAAAGGTCTGTCCTGCCGGAGCGATTGCCGTGACGGACAATCTTTCGCACATCGACGAAGCCTACTGCCTGTCCTGCGGGCAGTGCGCGGTCAAGTGCCCGAGAGGCGCGATTGCGGATTTGCGCGGTATTCTGACAGACTAAGGAAATCATAAAAGCGCCTGAAGAATTATCGTCTTCGGGCGCTTTTGCAATTGCTTTTTCGAGGCAAAACAGGTAAGATAGAAGCGTCAGTTGACGCAATCATCACAGAAAAAGGAGCGTGTTCCGATTGACACACGAACCGACGCTCGTCATTATGGCAGCGGGCATGGGCAGCCGCTTCGGCGGGCTCAAGCAGATGACGCCGGTAGACGGGGAAGGGCACTTTATCATTGACTTTTCGCTGTACGACGCCTATCAGGCGGGCTTCCGCCGCGTGGCGTTCATCATCAAGCATGAAATCGAAAAAACATTCCGCGAGACCATCGGCGCACGCATGGAAAAATTCTTCCATGTCGCCTATGTCTATCAGGAGCTGGACTGCCTGCCGGAGGGCTTTTCCGTTCCCGCTGGACGCAAAAAGCCCTGGGGCACGGCGCATGCGGTCGCCTGCTGCCGCGGCGTGGTCGACGGGAATTTTGCCGTGATCAACTCGGACGATTTTTACGGGCGCGGCGCGTATGAGGAAATTTACCGCTTCCTGACGGAAAACGAAACGCCGCACCACTATGCGATGCTGGGCTATCAGCTGCGCAACACCGTGACCGAATTCGGCTCCGTCGCGCGCGGCATCTGCCACGTGGAAAACGGTTTCCTGCGCGACATTACCGAGCGCACGAAGATCTTCAAGCGCGGGCAGGACGCGGCGTACACGGAAGATGACGAGACGTTTGTGCCGCTCGCGGGAGACAGCCTGGTCTCGATGAACTTCTGGGGCTTCACGCCGCAGATTCTGGAGGAAATCTGGGATAAATTCCCCGGCTTCCTGGAGGAAAACCTGAAGACGAATCCGGAAAAGTGCGAGTTTTATCTGCCGACGGTCGTCAATAACCAGCTGCTCGATCACCGTGCGGATGTGCGCGTGCTGCCGTGCATGGAAAGCTGGTACGGCGTGACGTACAAGGAGGACCTTCCAAATGTGAAGGCGGCAATCGGCAGGCTCAAGCAGAAAGGGAAATACCCCGAACGGCTCTGGGACTGACACCGAAACAAAAGCAAAACGCCCGCGCAGAACCGACAGCAAGGCTCTGCGCGGGCGATTTTTGGTTGTTGTTGGTGGTTGTTTGTATAAAATCCATGTGTGAAAGAATCGATGGCATCCCTCCCGGCAAAGACTTCCTCACAAGTGCTGTAACCAAATTGTAACCTCTTTGCTTTTATTATAGCGCAAACCCGGGCGGATGCAAGGAAAGAATTCTTAATTTTTTCTGAACAAAGCGCGCCGGTTGTCAAATGCTGCGCCATCTTGTATAATGGCAGGAGAACATCGACGGGAGGAGTTCATCATGCCGGACAGACTCGGACAGGAAAGAGACAAAAAGCGCAGCAAGACGCTGCTGACGATTGCGGGTGTACTGATCGCGCTGAATGTGCTGATTTTCCTCTTTGTGCCGACGCAGCGGAGCATTTCCTACGACGAAGACGCGATCATTTACAGCGTCTCGGACGAAGGCTATGAGAAGCCCTGCCACGTGACGCTCGAGGGCACGCTTACGCAGAGCGTGCTGCTGAAAGACAGCTTTTATGGTACGCTCTATGTGACTGACATTCCGGGGATGGACGAGGAAATGACCCTCCGTTTGACGCGGCAGAACGGCGCCTGGGAGGGCTACCTCTACGATTGGGCAGGGCAGATTCTCGCAACCGGTGTCTGGGATGTGGAGGCGACGAAGGACTTTGCGGATATCACCATCGCCTTTGCCACGACGTTTGAGATAAACGGCAACCAGAGGCACGCGGGCTTTGACCGGGACAACGCGACGTTCTTAAGTCTCGGCGCGCCGAATCGCGCCTATGCGCTGCGAAAGTATCAGGAGCTGATTCTGAAACAGAAGTAAAATAGCGGCTGCTCTTTTTTGAAAAGAGCAGCCGCTTCTAACATGAAAAACCTCGTAGAGTTTCGCCCCGCAGGGCGAAATCAAATGAAAAGCCATTGTATCCGGCGGCTCCGCCGACCGGAACCATACTTCTTGCTGAGCCAGTGCGGAATTTTGTCCCTACGGGACAAAATGATGCGCGCAGTCGAGGCGCAGCCCCTTTTGTCAAAAAAGCACCAGCTTTTTTGACAGTCTCAGCCGATGCCGCACAGACCGGCAAGGAGGTTCACAATGCCTGCCAGCACCATGACGGCAATGGGATTGAGCTTCGTCTTGCGCAGCAGGAAAAAGCTCAGCGCGAAAATGCCGATCATGAGGCAGTTTGTCTGCGTCGGCACAATCGTGCGCCCGCCCCAGAAGGCGTTCAGCAGAATCGTCACGCCGGCGGATGCAATCATTGCCACGACCGCCGGACGAAGAGAACCCAGCACACTCTGCAAAACAGACAGATTCCGGTACTTGAGATAGAGCTTTGCAATCAGCGTGACCAGGATACACGCGGGCAGAATGCAGCCGGCTGTTGCAGCCAGCGCACCGGGAACGCCCGCGATTTTCGTGCCGACGAACGTCGCTGCATTGACGGCAATCGGTCCCGGGGTCATTTCGGCAATCGTGACAAGATTTGCAAACTCGGTCATGGTGAGCCAGCCGTGCGTCGTGACGATCTGCGCTTCAATCAGCGGCATTGCCGCGTAGCCGCCTCCAAAGCTGAAGGCTCCGATCTGCAGGAAGCTCAGGAATAATTGCAGATACATCATGCACCCGTCCTCCTTTTTGCAAGCACCGTCCGCAGAACGCCGAGGGCGATGCAGGCGAGGATGATATAGACCACATTCACGCGGAATACGCATGTGGCAAGAAATGCCGCAAGCATGATAAAATCGGAAACAGCGCTTTTCTGCTTGAGAATGCCGCCTCCCATGTCCCACACGACGGACGCAATCACCGCGCCCACGCCGGCTTGCATGCCGGCAAGGAGTTTACTGACGATGAAGTTATCGCGGAAGAGCTCATAGAAATACGAAATGACCGTGATGATCACAAACGGTGGAATGATCGTCGCGACAATGGCGACCAGCGCGCCGAGAAGCCCCGCGAGCTTATAGCCCACGACAATCGCGCCGTTGACGGCAATTGCGCCGGGGGCAGATTGCGCAATGGCGATGAGATCCAGCATTTCGTCCTCTTCCATCCAGTGCAGCTCGTCAACAAATTTTTCCTTCATCAGCGTGACGATCACATAGCCGCCGCCGAAGGTAAAGGCGCTGAGATAGAGCGTGGAGACAAACAGCTTCCACAAAACATGTTTTCGGTTCATTTTTTCGTCCTCCCAACACAGTATACTTCGTCTTGACATATAAGTAAAATACTATTACGATATGCGTATCATATGAAAAATCTTATAAGAGAGGGCGGGAAAATCTTGACGCTGCGGCACATGAAAATCTTCACAACGGTCTACCGCTGCGGCAGTGTGACGCGCGCGGCGCAGGAGCTGCATCTGGCGCAGCCGTCTTTGAGCGTTGCCATCCGGGAGCTGGAGGAGCATTACGGCGTGCGGCTGTTTGAGCGCACCGGGCGCGCGATCTCTCCCACCCAGGCGGCAGGTGCGCTCTATGGCTATGCCAGCCACATTGTCTCGCTCTTTGACGATATGGAAAAGCAGATGCGCAACTGGGATACGCTCGGGGTTTTGCGTCTGGGCGCCAGCGTCACCATCGGCACGCACATCCTGCCGGACCTCATCCGCCGCTATCAGGCGCGCGTGCCGCAGCTGCGCATCGAGGCGCTCGTAGAACAGTCAAGCGGCATCGAGCGAAAGCTTCTGGATAACGAGATTGACATCGGTCTCATTGAAACGCAGCCCGAGCAGCCGGAACTGCTTGCAATCCCGTTTTTGCGCGACGAGCTGTGCGCGATTGTGCCGCTCGGCTCTGCATTGGCGCAAAAGACTTCCGTCACGCTGCGCGAGCTTTCCGAGTACCCCTTTCTCATGCGCGAGCCGGGAAGCGCCGTGCGCCAGATTTTAGATGCGAGCTTTTCGCTGCTGCAGATTACCGTGCACCCCGTCTGGCAGAGCGCCAGCACGCAGGCGATTGTCAGCGCTGTGGCAGAGGGATTGGGCGTCGCGGTTCTGCCGCGGATGCTGGTCGAGCGCGACGCGAAAGAGGAGATTGTGCGGATGCTTCCGATCGACAAGCCGCTGGTTCGGGAACTGAACATCGTCTATCACAGGCGGAAGTTTCTGACGCGCAACATGCAGGACTTTATCGCGCTCTGCCGCGAACCGCTGGAAAAGACGGAAGAGTCTTGGGACGCCATCCGGCGCAGGAGGGAAGAGCATGAAGCAGTATAACGTGATGCTCAAGCCTGCGTCGTCGCTTTGCAACCTCCGGTGCAGATACTGCTTTTACTGCGATGTGGCAGATCTGCGCGAGGTGCGCTCGTTCGGCATCATGACGGACGAGACCATGCAGAATGTTCTGCAGAGCCTGGAACGAAGCCTTTCGCCGGGAGATCAGATTGCGGTCATCTCTCAGGGCGGCGAGCCGATGCTGGCAGGGTTGGATTTTTTCCGGCGCTTTGCAGCCCGGACGGACGGCTGGGACCCAGGCATTTCGGTTTCCTTCGCGCTGCAGACGAACGGCATGCTGTTAGACCACGACTGGTGCGCGTTTTGAAAGAGCGCCGCGTTCTGGTGGGGCTGTCGTATGATATGCTCGAAGACCTGCACGACGGCGCACGTGTCGACGCATCAAGCCGCGGCACGAACCGGCGCGTGCTGGAAAGCATGCGGCTGCTGCAAAAAACCGGCGTGGAGTTTAACATCCTCTGCACGCTCACAAATCCCATCGCGCGCCATCCGGAAAAGGTCTGGAGGCGCATGGAGCAGCTGAATGTGCGCTTTGTGCAGTTTACGCCGTGTCTGGATGCGCTGGAAACACCGGGCGAAAGCCAGTATGCGCTGACGCCAAAGCGGTTTGCAGGCTTTTACAATACGCTCTTTCCCCTGTGGCTGGCAGCGTATCAGAAGGGGCAGTACCGCAGCGTCAAGCTCTTTGACGACGTGATTCACCGGCTTGCCTTCGGCTCATGCAATATGTGCGGGCTGGATGGGCAGTGCCGGGCGCAGCTTGTCGTGGAGGCGGACGGCAGCGCGTATCCGTGCGATTTTTACTGTCTGGACGAGTACCGGCTGGGCAATTTATGCGAGAAGACGATACCAGAGCTTCTTGCCGCGCCGCAGGCGGAGACCTTTTTGCAGCGCCCGCGCGAAAGCCCGGCGCTTTGCGCCCGCTGCGAATTTAGGCGCTTCTGCGGCGGCTTCTGCAAGCGGATGCAGCGCGAGGTCTGCTCCACAGGAGATGGCGGCTTCTGCGGCTATCGGGAATTTTTGATGCAGAATCTGCCGGCGCTGCAGCAGCTTGCGCAGTTGGAACGCCGGTATCAGAGAAAATGATGAGGCTGAAAAACGAAGGGGGAAACGATATGAAACCGGAACAGGTTTACGCGGCGCTCGACTCGCTGCTCGATTACGCGAAAAACTGCGAACTCCTGCATCCGCTGGATGAAACATTCGCGCGGAATAGCCTGCTTGCGGAGCTGAAGCTCGAGAGCTACGAAAAGCAGAAAGAGCACTATGAGTTTCCGGAATGTCTGAATGTTCTGTGCGACTATGCAGTCGAGAACGGACAGATCAACGACACCATTGCGGAGCGCGACCTGTTTGACACGCGGCTCATGGGCTGCGTCACGCCCAGACCTTCCGAGGTTGTACGGAAGTTCTGGTCACTTTACGCAGAAAGCCCGAAAACGGCGACCGACTACTTCTACAAGCTGAGCCAGGACTGCAACTACATCCGCCGCGACCGCATCGCGAAGGACGAGCATTGGACGGCGCAGACGAAATATGGTGAACTCGAAATCTCCATCAACCTCTCGAAGCCCGAAAAAGACCCCAGAGACATCGCGGCAGCGAAGCTGAAAAAGGCGTCCGGGTACCCGAAGTGTCTGCTCTGCGTCGAGAATGTTGGCTACGCGGGCACAATCTCGCACCCGGCGCGGCAGAATCTGCGCGTCATACCTGTGACCGTGAACGGCCAGCCGTGGGGCTTCCAGTATTCGCCCTACGTCTATTACAATGAACACGCGATCGTCATGAACACGCAGCATACGCCGATGGTGATTGACCGGTCTGCCTTTGACAAACTCTTCTCGTTCGTCGAGCAATTCCCGCACTATTTCCTCGGCAGTAACGCGGACCTGCCCATCGTCGGCGGCAGCATTCTAGCGCATGAGCACTTCCAGGGCGGCCACCACACGTTCCCGATGGAAAAGGCGGAGAAAGAGTTTGGTTTTGAAGTGCCCGGCTTTGAGGATGTGGACTGCTGCGTGGTCAGATATCCGATGACGGTGCTGCGCCTGAACTCTGCGAACAAGCAGCAACTCTGTGACCTCGCAGGCAGAATCCTTGCGAAATGGCGCAAGTACAGCGACCCCGACGCAATGATCTTCGCCGAGACAGGCGGCGAGCCGCACAACACGATCACGCCAATCGCGCGGATGCGGAACGGCAAGTATGAGCTGGATTTGGTCTTGCGCAACAACCTGACCACGAAAGAGCATCCGATGGGGCTTTATCATCCGCACGAAGAGCTGCACCACATCAAGAAGGAAAACATCGGCTTGATCGAAGTCATGGGTCTGGCGGTGCTGCCCGGCAGACTCAAAAAGGAGATGGCGGACCTCAAGACGGCGCTTCTGAACGGTGACGATCTTCGCGCAAACGACGAGCTGGCGAAGCACGCCGATTGGGCGGAAGGCTTCCTAAAGCGCCACCCGGAATTTAACGCCGAGAACGCGGAAGACATTATCAAGTTCGAGATCGGACAGGTCTTTGCGCAGGTCTTGGAGTGCGCGGGCGTCTACAAGCCGACGCCGGAGGGAAGAGAACACCTTCATAAATTCCTCGACTGTATCAGAGAAGGCTGAAAAAATCGCCCCGGAAACGATGTTTCCGGGGCGGTTTGCGTATGAAAAACAGAATCTTACAGCTTCGCGTAGGCGCAGGCGATCTTGGAGCAGGCGCGGGCGTTGTTGTAGGCAAGCTCGAGGTTTGCTGCGAACGAGCTGCCGCCGGTCATGTCCTTGATGTGCGCAAGCAGGAACGGCGTGATTGCCTTGCCGTGGATATGCTCGGCGTTTGCCTGTGCGACTGCCTGATCGATGATCTTGTTCATGTAATCGGGGTCCATCGCATACTGCTCGGGGATGGGGTTGCCGACGACGGCGCCGCCCTTGAGACCCACGTCCCACTTGGTCTTCATGATCTTTGCCACGGTCTCTTCATCCTGGCAGTTGTAGTCCAGCTTGTAGCCGGAGGTGCGGCAGTAGAATGCGGGCAGCTCGTCGGTGCGAAGACCGAGAACCGGCACGCCGTAGGTCTCGAGGTACTCGAGCGTCAGACCGAGGTCCAGAATGCTCTTTGCGCCCGCGCAGACGACGCAGACAGGCGTGTTGGCGAGCTCCTGCAGGTCGGCGGAGATGTCCATGGTCTTCTCTGCGCCGCGATGCACGCCGCCGATGCCGCCGGTTGCGAAGAAGCGGATGCCGGCGAGGCTGGCAATGATCATGGTCGTTGCGACGGTCGTTGCGCCGGTCTGACCGGTGGCAAGATAGACAGCCACGTCGCGGCGGCTGACCTTGCCGACGTTCTCCGCCTTGCACATGGTGAGCAGCTCTTCATCGTTCAGACCGACCTTCAGCTTGCCGCCGATGATAGCGGTCGTTGCGGGGATAGCGCCCTCTTCGCGGACAATTTTTTCTACCTTGTGGGCAAATTCGACATTCTCCGGATACGGCATGCCGTGGCTGAGAATGGTGGATTCCAGAGCAACAACAGGCTTGCCTGCTGCAAGCGCTTCGGCGATTTCCGGTGCAACGGACAGATAATCATGCAGATTCATTGTTTGTACTCCTTTAGTATAGATTCCAGAAGCGAAATGCTCATCTGGGGGTTGATGGTTCTTTCGTGACCGATGGCAGCGATGCCTGCTGCCATGGCGTAGTCCATGACGGACTCGATGGGAAGCTGCTCGAGCGTTGCGTAGATCATCGCGGCGGTGAAGGCGTCGCCCGCGCCGGTGGCGTTGACCATGTGCTCGCAGGGCTTGAGCTTGCGGCGCAGCATGCGCCCTTCCTGGTCCATGTACAGGCACCCTTCGGTGCCGAGGCTGACGAAGATGCGGTGCAGGCCCTTGTTCAGAACCGTCTCGCAGGCGTTATACAGGCTCAGCTCGTCTTTGATTTCCTGCCCGGCGAGAATTTCCAGCTCCATGCGGTTGGGCTTGACAGTGTGGAACTTGCCGACGTAGGGCGCAAGCTTTCTGGCGTAGGCGGTGGAGACGGGGTCTGCGTACACGTCAGGTCCGCCCTGGCAGATATCGAGCAAGCGGCAGATTGCCTCTTCAGACAGGCTGGGGTCGCAGGTCACGAGCTGCGCGCCGCGGATCAGGCTCTGCTTGGAGCTTAAATAGCTCAGCGGCAGTCCCTGCAGCACCGTCATGTCGGACAGCGCCACAAACATATCGCCGTCCGCGTCGATCATGGACATGTAGGTGGACGATGCTTGTCCATCTGCGACATAGAGGTTGGAAATGTCGATGCCAGCCGACTGGCACTCGCGGCGGATCTGGTCTGCGTACACGTCGGTGCCGACGGCGGAAATGAGCTTGACGCTCACACCGAGGCGCGAGAGGTTTTCGCAGACATTCCGCGTCACGCCGCCGGCAGAGGTGTTCATATGACCGGGGTTGGAGTCGTGCATGACGATCGACTTTTTGGACCTGCCGTGGATGTCTACGTTTGCCGCGCCCACGCCGAGGACATACGCGCTCTCATTGACAATGTAGCCCTTGCCGAGAAGGTAGCCCTTCTTCTGCAGATTGGCAATATGCACGGCGACGGAGCTGCGCGCGAGGTTCAGCTTGGCTGCCAGCTCGTTCTGGGAGATGGCGGGGTTCTGCTGGATGATATGAAAAATTTCGGATTCACGTTCTGTCATGGTTTCACCACCGGACAAAAGTTTATTTTATAAGCATATGTTTATAATAGCACAAGATGTCTGTTTGTCAAGAGGGGAAAGCAGAAAAATTGCGCCCCGGAAATCCAAAGGACCTCCGGGGCGCGGGAAGAGGAAAGAAATCGGAAAAATCAGACGTTCAGAAGCGGGAAGGAGATGTTCGCCTTGAACAGGTCTCCATCGACGACGAGATCGAAGCTGCCCTTCTGGAGCCCTGTCAGGCTCTGCGCGATGGAAAGACCGAGACCGCTTCCTTCTGTGGAGCGGGACGAGTCGCCGCGCACAAAGCGCTCCATCAGCTCGTCTGCCGTGATATCGAGGGGATAGTTGGAGATGTTCTTGAAGCTGATCTGTACGCGGCTGTCGAGCACTTCGCTGGTGAAATACACGCGCGTGCCGGGCATGGCGTATTTGCAGATGTTGCTGAGCAGATTATCAAACACCCGCCACAGAAGCTTTCCGTCCGCGAGAATCTGCGGGCTTTCCGGCGCGAGCTTGACGATCGGCTCGAGCCGGCACAGCTCAAACCGGCTCTGATATTCGCCCGAGACCTGCGATAAAAGCACGTTCACATCGACCGCTTCCAGATGCACCGGCAGCGTGCCGCTCGATGCCTTGGACGCCTCGACCAGATCCTCGGTCAGCTTTTTGAGCCTTGCCGACTGCCGGTCGAGCACGGCAAGATATTCCTTTGCCTTTTCCGGCTGGACATCCTCCTTTTTGAGAAGATCGACGTAGTTTACAATCGAGGTCAGCGGCGTTTTGATGTCGTGCGAGACATTTGTGATGAGGTCCGTGCGGAAGCGCTCGGATTTGAGCTGCTGCTGCACCGCCTTCTGCATGCCCTGGGCAATGGAATTGAGGTTCTCGCCGTGGTGTTTCAGAACGCCGTACATATGGTTCAGGTCGACGCTTGCGTTGAGATTGCCTGCCGCGAGTGCCTCGCCGCCGGATTTGAGCTTTTGAAGAGAAATCAGGATCAGAACCAGAAGCGGCGCTTCTGCAAGCTTTGCGATCACCCAGATCACGACCACCGCGCTGCGGCTGAACGCCGCGAGGACAAACAGCTCGGCAAGGCTTATGCCCACGAAGATCAAACCTGCCTGCCAGTAGAGCGGCAGATGGACTGCGCAGTAGGAAATGCCGGTTCCAATTGCCCGCAGCGTGCGCGCAAGAAAGCGCAGGATATAGAAAATGATCGTGTTTTTCCAGAACGCGCCGGATTTGAAGCGTGTTGCAAGCGTCATCAGAACGCTCATCACGAGCAGCACGGCAAGCGCCAGCAGGATAGCCAGCAAAATGACAGCCGGAACAAAGTCAACACCTGTCGCATCGATCCCGAGCATCAAGGCGCACGAACCAACGGCAAGCGCAAGTGCCAGATACAGGTCCAGCGGGATCTTATCGACCCAGTTTAGATGAATGCCCTCCACGCCCTCTTTGTGCCCGGCGGCGCACAGCAGGAAGATCACAAGCGCCAGACACAAGACGAACAGCGCAGCCGTCAGCCAGATCAGCGTGTTCCGGTTCTCGACCAGAAGGTTGGTGTAATACGCCTCAAAATAGATGCGGTCTTTTGCCGCAAGCGTCTGGCGAATGTAGCCGGTGATCGTCACGTGGGCATAGTCAAAGCGCTGATAGGAGATGTAGGCATGCACCTTGCTGCCGGGAAGATCTGCCGGATGGTCGTCCGCAGTGGTTTCTACCGTGGTTTCGGCGGAAGAATTTTCCTGAGCGGGTTCCGGAGACCGTTCCTCCGTCTGCGCACCGGACACAGCTTCTGTAGAATCTTCCTGCTCATACGTTGTGATGTAGGCACTGTCGACGTTGAAATTCTGCCGTTCGAGCGAATTGACATATTCCTCAAAGGCTTCCACGGAGGAAAACACATGGTCCTCCTCCACAACGTTCCGCCAGTTATAAGACAAATACTGCTCCTGACTGTGCGTATACTGATACGTTTCGTCCTGATCGGGACTTTCAAAAACAGTTTTTCCGGTATCATCCTGCACGGTGAAGAAGAAGTTGCTGTTTTCGCGCGAGAACCTCTGCTCAAAATTCTCCAGACTTGTGTAGCTGTCGCCCGACTGCTTTTGCAAATACGCCGTATAGTAATCGGCAGCGGCAGTCATATCGCTGAAAAATGCGTTTGACGCAATATGGTCTTTCACAAAGCCCTCGGGATTGACATAGCCGCCCTGATCTGCCAGATACGCGATACCGAGCGCGCTGAAAAGCAGCACGACAGAACATATGCTCAGCAGAAGAAGCGCTGTGATCTTGACCCAGAGCCTGGACTGTAATTGTTTCATCTGGAATCAGCCTCCATTTTGTAGCCCTTGCCCCAGACGACCTTCAAGTATCGGGGCTCGGCGGGGTTATATTCGATTTTCTCCCGGATGTGGCGGATGTGAACCGCGAGGGCGTTGTCCGCGTTCAGCGGCAGATCGTCCCAGACCCGGCGGTAGATTTCGCTGGGGGAGAAGACCTTGCCGGGGTTCTGCATCAGAAAGCGCAGAATATCATATTCCTTGGGCGTGAGATTTACCGCCTCGCCGTCGAGCCGCACGGTCTTCGCGTCGTCGTCCAGCTCAATGCCCCCGATGCGAAGAACGCTTGCGGTCACGCTTCCGCCGCCGAGCTGGAGATAGCGCCGCAGCTGGGATTTGACGCGCGCCATGACCTCGATGGGGTTGAAGGGTTTGGTGACATAGTCGTCCGCGCCCGCGGTAAGCCCCAGAATCTTGTCGTTGTCCTCGGATTTTGCCGTAAGCAGAATGACAGGGACGTTGGAAAACTCACGAAGCCGCTGCATGGTATGAAGACCATCCAGCCCCGGCATCATGATATCCAGCAGCACCAGATGCATCTGCTCGCGCCGGAGAATCTCCAGCGCCTGCAAGCCGTTTTCCGCGCCGAAGACATGGTAGCCCTCTGCCTGCAGATAGATCGTCAGCGCGGAAACGATATCTTTTTCATCGTCACAGACCAGAATGTTATACATTTGTTTGTTCTCCTTGCTTTCACTTGTACTTATCATACAGAATTTACGCTTAAGAAACAATGCGGAAAAATCTTAAGATTTCATGAAGATCAAAGCGCGCTTGACAAAGGCGGAGAAAGTCTGCAAAATAGGGGTAAGCTTTTTGAGGAAGGAGCATGCTTTATGAAGGTATTACTCGTCAACGGCAGCCCGCACAAAAACGGCAGCACCGACAGAGCCCTGCAGGAGGTCGCAAAGACGCTCGAAGCCGGCGGCGTGGAGACGGAAATTTTCTGGATCGGCAAGGCGCCCATCGGCGGCTGCATCGGCTGCGGCGGCTGCGGCAAGAAAGGCGAATGCGTCTTCGGCGGTCCGGTCGTCGAGTTTGTCCGGAAGGCGAAGACGGCAGACGGCTTTGTGTTCGGAAGCCCGGTCCACTACGCGGCGGCGTCCGGCAATATGACGTCGTTCCTGGACCGCGCGTTTTATTCAGCGGATGCGGACGTGTTCCGCTTCAAGCCGGCGGCGGTTGTGACGGCAGCGCGCCGCGGCGGCACCACGGCGGCATACGAGCAGTTACTCAAGTACCCCGGCATCTCGCATATGCCGATTGTCTCCAGCCAGTACTGGAACATGGTCCACGGCGCGAACGCGCAGGACGTCGAGCAGGACCTCGAGGGTCTGCAGACCATGCGCGCACTCGGGCGCAATATGGCGTGGCTGCTTCACTGCATCGAGGCGGGCAAAGTCGCAGGCATCGAGTATCCGGCGCTCGAACCATTCCAGCGCACAAATTTCATCCGCTGAATCCAAATGCATATATACCGGGCGGCAAATGCCACCTGGTATATTTTTGCGCAATTTTGCGAGAATACGGTGCATTTATACATATATACTGCAAAATATACATAATTATGACAAAAACATGCAAAACGGCGGAAAAATTTCAATGCAATTTGTGCAGCTTGCGTATTGTATTTTTATGCAAAAAGATATAATATTTATCCATAAAATTTGAGACGCGGAGGCAGCATCATGAAAAAGGAAACCATCAAGAAAATCGTTCTCGCCTACTCGGGCGGTCTGGATACGTCCATCATCATTCCCTGGCTGAAGGAAAACTACAATAACCCCGAAATCATCGCTGTTGCCGCCGACGTCGGTCAGGGCGACGAGCTCGAGGGTCTGGAGGAAAAGGCGCTTAAGACCGGCGCAAGCAAGCTGATCATCGCCGACCTTGTCGATGAAATGTGCGACGAGATTATCGTCCCGTCGATTATGATGGGTGCGAAGTATGAAAAGTACCTGCTCGGCACGGCGTTTGCAAGACCCATCATCGGCAAGAAGCTTGCCGAGATTGCGCTTGCCGAGGGCGCGGATGCCATTGCCCACGGCTGCACCGGCAAAGGAAACGATCAGGTCCGCTTTGAGCTGGCAATCCAGTATTTTGCGCCCGGCATGCCGGTCATCGCGCCGTGGAGAGAGTGGAGCATCAAGTCCAGAGACGAGGAAATCGACTACGCCGAGGCACACAATGTGCCGCTGAAGATTTCCAGAGAGACCAACTACTCCAAGGACAAGAACCTCTGGCACCTGAGCCACGAGGGTCTCGACCTCGAAGACCCGGCAAACGAGCCGAATCTCGACAAGGCGAAGTTCCTGGAAATGAGCGTCTCTCCCTATCAGGCGCCCGACGTTCCTACCGAGGTTTCCATCGACTTTGAGGCGGGCGTGCCCGTTGCGGTCAACGGAGAAAAGATGAAGGTTTCTCAGATCATCGCGAAGCTCAACGAGCTGGGCGGCAAGAACGGCATCGGCATTCTCGATATTGTGGAAAACCGGCTCATCGGCATGAAGGACCACGGCATCTATGAGACCCCGGGCGGCACGATTCTCTACTTTGCCCACGAGCAGCTGGAAATGCTCACCCTCGACAAGGAGACTGCCCACATGAAGTCCAAGCTTGCCGTCGACTACGCAGACCTCATCTACAACGGCAAGTGGTTCTCCGCCCTGCAGGAAGCGCTCACCGCCTTTGCCAAGAAGGCAAACGAGAACTGCACCGGCACCGTCAAGCTCAAGCTCTACAAGGGCAACATGATCAACGCCGGCATCACCTCACCCAACTCCCTGTATTCCGAGAATCTCGTCACCTTCGGCGAAAGTGACTTCGACCAGGCGCAGTCCGCCGGCTTCATCAACATCTGGGGTCTTCCCACGAAGGTACAGTCCCTGCTGAAATCCGGCAAACTCTGATCTGCGCGGATCTGTTCCGTCGGCAGTGCGTTGCGGGAGGCTCGGAGTATACACGATACGCCTTCGCCTTCCGCGCCTTCTTCCGGCGAAACATCTCTCGCGCAGAGAAGACGCGGATCTGTTCCGTCGGCAGTGCGTTGCGGGAGGCTCGGAGTATACACGATACGCCTTCGCCTTCCGCGCCTTCTCCCGGCGAAACATCTCTCGCGCAGAGAAGATGCGGATCTGCTGCACCGGAACTGCAATACAACGTAAAAACAAAAGAAATACCAGACAGCCTGCCCGGGCGGGCAGGCTGTTTTGCGAGGAATAAGCTATGAAACTTTGGGCAGGACGCTTTCAGAAACAGACCGACGAGCTGGTCAACGACTTCAACGCCTCGATTTCCTTTGACCAGCGACTTTACGAGCAGGACATCACCGGCTCCATGGCGCACGCGCAGATGCTCTGCGACTGCGGCATTCTCACGGCGCAGGACAACGAGAAAATCCAGCAGGGGCTGACGGAGCTTCTGGCGGAGATCGAGGCGGGTAAGGTTACGTTTACCGCCGACAACGAGGATATCCACATGAACGTCGAGACGCTGCTGACCGCGAAAATCGGCGACGCCGGCAAGCGCCTGCATACGGCAAGAAGCCGGAACGATCAGGTCGCGCTCGATTTCCGGCTGTATCTGCGCGAGGAAATTTCCAGCGTGATCGAAAAGCTTCTGCAGCTGGAGAAGGTCCTGTGCGAAAAGGCGAAGGCGCATACCCAGACCGTCATGCCCGGCTATACGCATTTGCAAAGGGCGCAGCCGATTACCTTTGCCCAGCATCTGCTTGCCTACGCCAGCATGTTTACGCGCGACATCACAAGACTGGAAGACTGCCGGACCCGCATGAACGAGTGCCCCCTCGGCTCGGGCGCGCTTGCCGGAACGACGTATCCCATCGACCGGGTCCAGACTGCTTCGGCGCTCGGCTTTGCAGGTCCGATGAAAAACTCGCTCGACGGCGTATCGGACCGCGACTACGCGCTGGAATTCTTGTCGGATGCGTCGATTCTCATGATGCACCTGAGCCGGTTCAGCGAGGAAATCATTGCCTGGTGCAGCTGGGAGTTTAAATTCGTGGAGCTGGACGATGCATATGCCACGGGGTCTTCGATCATGCCGCAGAAGAAAAACCCGGACGTGGCAGAGCTGGTCCGCGGCAAGACGGGCAGAGTCTACGGAGATCTGATGGGGCTTCTTACCGTCATGAAGAGCCTGCCGCTGGCATACAACAAGGACATGCAGGAGGACAAGGAGCCGGTCTTCGACGCGCTCGATACGCTCAGCCAGTGCATCCCCGTGTTCACCGCGATGGTCGATACGATGACGGTGCTTCCCGAGAATATGCGCACGGCAGCGGGTAAGGGCTTTCTGAACGCGACCGACTGTGCCGATTACCTGACCAAAAAGGGCATGCCCTTCCGCGACGCCTACAAAGTCTCGGGGCAGCTGGTGTACCTGTGTACGCAAAAGGGCTGCACGCTCGAAGATTTGTCTCTGACGGAGCTGAAGCGGCTCTCGCCGCTGTTTGCGCCAGATGTCTACGAGGCGATCAGTCTGGACACCTGCGTGTCCCAGCGCAAAAGCTACGGCGGACCCGCGCCCGAGCAGACTGCCATGCAGATTGCAGCCATCGAGGGTTTCCTGGCAGCACATACAAAGTAAAAGAAATCCCCGCCGACGAATATCGGCGGGGATTTCTATGTTTGCCTCGCAGAGTTTCGCGCCCGCAGTCGAGGCGCAGCCCATTCCGTCTGAAAGCGTTAGCTTTCAGACGGAAAAGAGAAGGTCACAGTACGTCGGCACGGGCCAGTAGGAGCTGGCAACGAGCGTTTCCATGTGGTCGATGGTCTCGCGGACCTTGCCCATGGCAGGCACAAGCTGATCGTGGCAGTAGTGCATTTCGCCCTCGGCGTCGAGCGTTTTGGGCATGGTGTCGAGCGCGGTTTTGAGCGCGGCGCAGCGGTCGAGCAGGTCCTCGCCCAGACGGCTTACGGACGCGGCAAGCGCGGACTCCACCCGGCAGGTATCGCCCGGCAGGGCAGCTTTTTTCTGCAGAATCGCGGTGCAAAGGTCGCGCGTATACGCCGTTGCGGCGTTTAACAGCGTGTGCTGGACAATGTCAATGAGCGTGGACGCTTCGATCTTGATGACCTTGGAATAGTTCTCCATGTGAATCTCATGCCGCGCCAGCATTTCGCTGCGGCTGAACACGCCATGCCGCGACAGAAGGTCGATGTTCTTTTCCAGAATGAAGGCAGGCAGTGCGTCTGCGGTGGAGGCGAGGTTTGCAAGCCCGCGGCGCTTTGCCTCCTCCAGCCAGCTGCCTTCGTAGCCGTTGCCGTTGAAGAGGATTCTGCGGTGTGCGCGCAGTGCGTCCCGGATGAGCGCATGCAGCGCCGCTTCAAAATCCTGCGCGCCTTCGAGCGCGTCGGCGTATTTTTTCAGCTCCTCTGCCATGATGGTATTGAGGACGATGTTGGGACCCGAAATCGACTGGCTCGAGCCGAGCATGCGGAACTCAAATTTGTTGCCCGTGAAGGCGAGCGGCGACGTGCGGTTGCGGTCGGTCGTGTCCTGCGGAATGGTGGGGAGCACGTCGACGCCGATGCGCAGCGCGCCCTTTTTGCGGTCGGTGTAATCGGTCTCGCCGACGATGGAGTCGATGACATCGCTCAGCTCGTCTCCGAGATAGATGGAGATGACGGCAGGCGGCGCTTCCTGCGCGCCGAGACGGTGATCGTTTCCGGCGAAAGCAACCGTGGAGCGCAGAAGCTCCTGATACTCGTCGACGCCTTCGATGAAGGCGGTCAGGAACAGCAAAAACTGCGCGTTCTGGCTCGGCGTCTTGCCGGGGGCAAAGAGGTTTTCACCGGAGTCGGTGGCAAGCGACCAGTTGTCGTGCTTGCCGGAGCCGTTGACGCCCGCAAAGGGCTTTTCATGCAGCAGGCAGACAAGACCGTGCCGGTCGGCAACCTTTTTCATGATGTCCATCGTCAGCTGATTCTGATCGCACGCGGTGTTGCAGTCGCAGTACACGGGCGCCATTTCGTGCTGGCTGGGGGCAACCTCATTGTGCTTGGTCTTGGAGTAGATGCCGAGCTTCCAGAGCTCTTCATCCAGGTCCTGCATGTAGGCGGTCACGCGCGGGCGGATGGAGCCGTAGTAGTGATCGTCCAGCTCCTGCCCCTTCGGGGGTTTCGCGCCGAAGAGCGTCCTGCCGCACATGCGAAGGTCCTCACGCTTGAGATAAAGCTCCTTGTCGATCAGGAAATATTCCTGTTCGGGTCCGACGTTTGCGATGACCTTCCGCGTCTTTGTGTCGCCGAACAGGCGAAGAATCCGCACCGCCTGACGGCTGACCGCGTCAATCGAGCGCAGCAGCGGCGTTTTTTTGTCAAGCGCTTCTCCGGAGTAGGAGAAGAAGACGGTCGGAATATAGAGCGTACCGTCCTTGATGAAGGCGTAGGCGGTGGGGTCCCAGGCGGTGTAGCCTCTTGCCTCAAACGTCGCGCGCAGTCCGCCCGACGGGAACGACGAGGCATCCGGCTCGCCGCGTACCAGCTCCTTGCCGGAAAACTCCATGACAATCGTGCCGTGACCGGCAGGGGAGATGAAGCTGTCGTGCTTTTCGGCGGTGAAGCCGGTCATGGGCTGGAACCAGTGGGTAAAGTGCGTCGCGCCCTGCTCCAGCGCCCATGCCTTCATGCCGTCGGCAATGTCGTTGGCAACGGCAAGCGTCAGCGCTTTGCCTTCCTGCAGACACGAGCGCCAGGCGTCCATGGCAGCGGGCTGGATGTACTGCTGCATCGTCTCCTCGTTAAATACACAGCTGCCGAACAGGGCAGGAATCCGATTGGCGGTCTCATTCATGTCTGCATCCTCCTTTTCTGCGCGTAATATACGCGCAACCTGTAAAAATTTCAAAATATACGGATATTCTACGGCGCTGAAGGAACAAAATCAAGTGTAAATTGTGACAAAGCAGCGAAGAGAAGAATTCTCCGAACCGGACAAAAAAACGGAAAAACGACACTTCTCTTTTTGGCGTTCCTGCGGTAAAATAGAGCGTACAAAAAGAACGAGTCCCAAGGAGGAACCCCGATATGAAACTGATGATTGCGTCCGACCTGCACGGCTCCGATTACTGGTGTGCGCGCATGCTCGAAGCGTTTGAAACCGAGCAGCCCGAGCGGCTGATGTTTCTCGGCGACATTCTTTACCACGGACCGAGAAACGATCTGCCGCGGGAGTATGCCCCGAAGCAGGTGATCGCGAAGCTCACGCCGCTGAAAGATAGAATTCTCTGCGTGCGTGGCAACTGCGACTGCGAGGTCGACCAGATGGTGCTGCCGTTCCCGGTGCTCGCGGACTACGGCTTTCTGCTGCTCGGCGGCAGGGCGGTCTATCTGACGCACGGGCATGTCATCAACAAGGCGCATCCGCTGCCGTTTGCGAAGGGCGATATTCTGCTGCATGGGCACACGCATGTGCCCGCCTGCGAGGACTGCGGCGATTTTACGTATCTGAATCCCGGCTCGGTGTCCATTCCGAAGGAAAACTCGCCCCACAGCTATATGATCTATGAAGACGGCGTCTTCTCGTGGAAGAATCTCGAAACCGGCGAAACGTATCGCACGTTTTCTATTTCTTAAAAATCCTTAATTTACCGGAAAACCATGCCTTTTTGCAGGAAAACCTGCTATGATAAGGGCAGAACTTCCCGGAGGGACGCTATGAAACAAAAAAGACTAGTTGCTGCGCTGCTCACGCTGGTGCTTTTGGCAGGGCTCACGGGCTGCGCAAGAAAATCGCGCCGCCCCGCGCTTCCGGCGGCGCCTTTGCAGTCGACGTTTAAACAGGACGAGGCGGACTTGGGGCAGGGCGAGACTGCGTCCTTGCAGAGCGCGCCGGTGATGAAACGCGAGGCAGCCGGCACTGCGCAGGCAATGGCGCCAGAGCAGACAACCGAAGAGCTGCTGGAGGCATTTTTGCAGCCGATTGAAAAAGCGGACGCATTCTATCAGGATTATACGGTCGAGCACCGCGCGGCGTATAAAAAGCTCCGGCAGCGGCCGGAGGAAGTTATTGCGCTCGTTCTGCCGGAGCTGCTGGAAAACACGGCGGCGCTGGAGTGCTACAGTGACGACACCTCGCGCACGACGCTTTTGTACTGCCTGCTCAAAGACACGCTGAAAGACGAGACCTTTTGCTGGGACAGCGACAGTTATCGCTGGCTCTCGGACATGCTGGCGGAGTATATCCAATTTGCAAGCTGGCATGCGCTGCAGGGGGACGAGGCATACTTCGACGAATATGCGCCGCTCATGGGCTTTTCGGTCGCGGTGATGCGGTCAAAGCCCGCGCTGCGCCTGAATATGACGCCGTGCGAGCCGATGACCAACGCGCAGGCGCTCACCAACGCGAAGCAGGTCTTTGCCGCTGCGCTGGAGGGAAAAGACGCCGAACGCTTCGGCTTTGACGCGTGGCCGGAGAATGCTGCAAACGGGTTTGACTTTACGACGAACTGGACGCTGTCGCAGAACGAACAGGGCGAGGTGACGCTCACGGCGGTCGACCCCGACACAAAGGAAAAAGCTGTGCTTACCTACACGCCGAACGCGGCGGAGATGCACAGCCTGCTTTCGGGTTACGGTACGCTCACACTGACAAAGCCGGACGGAGAACCGATTTCGCTTCGTTCGCAGAATGCGGACGCGGCTTTTTCACCGGTGACGAATGCGAGCCCCATTCAGGACTATGAGATGGTGCTTGAAAACGGCGTGGAGATCGGCATGGACTATAATACGGTCCTCGCGCTGATCGGAACGCCCAATCAGGTGTGGTCCGACACCATGGCGGGTATGGGCATGGAGAGACTCGGCGTTATGTACGATTTTCACTACGATGAAAACCTCGTTATGCGTCTGCACAATATCAGCTTCCGCTTCGCGGAGGACACATCGACCGGCATTACCTCCGCGCTTCCGGCAGCGCGCGGCATTGCGCTCGGAGAGGCGATGCAGTCCGTTTTCTCCAAGATGCCGGCCTATGATACGACGCTTAAAAAGTGGGCCGTACAGGAAATTTACGGCTGGGCAGATCCGTCCGGCGGCACGGCGACGCTTTCCTTCGTTGCCGACAGCTTCTATACGCTCGATATCCTAACGCCCGGCGGCCGCTGCTTCAACATCACTTTTGCGAGAATCGATCACTCCGTCAAGTGGATGGATGTGTCGTGAACCGAAAAACAATCAAAACCCGCAGCTGCTTTGCAGCTGCGGGTTTTTCGGCTTGTCAAAAAACCTCGTAGAGTTTCGCCCCGCAGGGCGAAATAAAATGAAAAACCATGTTATCCGGCGGCTTTCCGACCGGAAGCATCCATATCCCTGTCGCTGTTTTAATCGTCGACCGACTCGAAGTCCGCGTCCATGGCGTCGTCTTCGAAGCTGTCGTTCGGGTTTTCATAGGAGCCCTGGAAATTGTCCTGCGCGTTCATGTCGACGCCCGCCTGCGAAAGAAGCTGCTCCAGCACGTCGGCGCTCGAGACCATCTGCGCAGGGTCGCGCGATTTGATGGCGCGGCGGACATTTTTGACGGCGTCTGCAATTGCCGCTTTCTGCTCCTTGTCTGCCGGTTTTGCACCGGAGGCGCGGTAGAGCAGATGCTCGCAGCGGTCCTTGGCAAGCGCTTCTGCTTTGAGCTTTTCGTCTTCGGCGGCATACTGCTGCGCATCGCGCACGGCGCGGTCGATCTCCTCGCGGCTCATGTTGGAGGTCGCGGTGATGGTGATTGCCTGCGCCTTGCCGGTGTCGAGATCGGTTGCCGAGACGTTCACAATGCCGTTGGCATCGATGGAGAATGTGACCTCGATCTGCGGCACGCCGCGCGGCGCTCTTCGGATCCCGGTGAGCTGGAATCTACCGAGCTCCTTGTTCTGCCGCGCCATCGGGCGCTCGCCCTGCAGAACGTGGATATCGACCGAGGACTGGAAGCTCGACGCGGTTGTGAAGATCTGACTTTTGCGGATGGGAAGGGTCGTGTTGCGCTCAATGACCCTTGTGCAGACACCGCCGAGGGTTTCGATGCCGAGAGACAGCGGCGTGACGTCCAGTAGCAGCAGCCCCTTCACGCTGCCGGACAGAACGCCCGCCTGCAGGCACGCGCCCATGGCGACGCACTCGTCGGGGTTGATGCCCTTGAAGGGCGCGGTGCCGGTGATCTGGCTGACCAGCTCCTGAACGGCGGGGATGCGGCTCGAGCCGCCCACCATCAGGACCTTGCTGATCTGCGAGATGGTGATGCCGGAGTCGTTGATTGCCTGATTGACAGGCGCTTTGGTCGCCTGGACAAGCTGGGAGGTCAGGTCGTTGAACTTTGCCCGCGTGAGCGGGATGTCCATGTGAACAGGACCCGACTTCGAGACGGCGATGTACGGCAGCTCGACCGAGGTCTGCGTCATGCTTGACAGCTCAATCTTTGCTTTTTCTGCCGCCTCGCGCACGCGCTGCATGGCGACGGGGTCGCGCGAAAGATCGATTTTATTTTCGCGCTTGAACTCGGAGACCAGATAGTCCATGATGCACTGGTCAAAATCGTCGCCGCCGAGGTGGTTGTTGCCCGCTGTGGCGAGAACCTCAATGACGCCGGAGGAAATGTCGAGAATGGATACGTCGAACGTGCCGCCGCCGAGATCATAGACCATGATCTTCTGGCTCTGCTCCTTGTCAATGCCATAGGCAAGCGCTGCTGCCGTTGGCTCGTTGATGATGCGCTGTACGTTCAGCCCCGCAATCTTGCCTGCGTCCTTGGTTGCCTGCCGCTGCGCGTCGGTAAAATACGCCGGAACGGTGATGACCGCCTCTGTGACAGGCTCTCCAAGATAGCTTTCCGCGTCGTGCTTGAGCTTCTGCAGAATCATGGCGGAGATTTCCTGCGGGGTATATTTATGCCCGTCGATGTTCACTCGGTAGTTGGTGCCCATCTGGCGCTTGATGGAGGAAATGGTGCGGTCGTGGTTGGTAACAGCCTGCCGCTTGGCAAGGCTTCCGACCATCCGCTCACCGGTCTTGGAAAAAGCGACCACCGACGGCGTGGTTCTGCCGCCTTCCGCGTTGGGGATGATGACAGGCTCGCCGCCTTCCATCACGGCAACGCAGGAATTTGTGGTGCCGAGGTCAATACCGATGATTTTGGACATACGTGAAACGCTCCTTCAAAATACTTGAAAAATTCTGCCCTGCGGGGCAGAGAACCGGTCAGTTCGCGACGACGACCTTTGCGTGCCGCAGGACCTCTTCGTCCATCGTAAAACCGGTCTGCACGACCTGCACAATGCGCTCCTCGGCAGCCGTCTCGTCCGTCACATGAGACACTGCCTCGTGATAGTCGGGGTTGAAGCATTTGCCGAGCGACTGCATGGGCTGGACCTTGAGACCGGCGAGAATTGAAAGCAGGTTCTGCATCATCAGCTCGATGCCCTTGCGGTAGGCGGCGTCCTGACAGGGCGCCGAGAGCGCACGCTCCAGATCGTCGTAGAGAGGCAGAAACGCAAGAACAGTTTTGCGCTGCGCGTCTTGATAAGCCGTCTCGCATGCGCCCTGCGTGCGGCGGCGGTAATTTTTATATTCTGCCTCCAGCGCCTCCAGACGAAGGTCCGGCGCGGGCGGCTGCTTTTTGGTAAACAGACTCATAGAAACGCCCGCCTTTCAGCTCTGCCTGCCGCTGCCGAAGCCATACGAATTGTAGCTGCCGGAGGACGGCTGGTTATAGGTCTCGGAGTAGCCGGAGTCGGGCTGGTTGGAATAGCCGTAGTAATAGGACGGATACGCGCTGTAGGCGCAGCTGGTGAAGAGCCAGCCGAGCAGCTGCAAAAGAAGGTACGCGCCGATAATCTTGCGGAAAATTCCGCCGCTGCGCGGGCGGCGATAAGTCCACTGATACTGCGTGTTCTGCTCATTCTGGTCCGAGCGGCTGCCGGGCTGATAGGTGTAGGTGTAGCGGTAGTAGTGCTGGTTCGGGTCCTGCCCGTCCTGAGAGCCTGTCTGCGAGGTCCAGAAGCCGAACGGATCGTAATACTGCTGGTTCTGCTGCTGATACGCCGACTGCTGCTGGCGGTATGCCTGCTGATAGGCGCTTTGCTGCTGCTGTTGGCGATATGCCTGATATGCCTGCGGATTTTTGAGCAGGTCGTATGCCTCGTTGATCTCGTTCATCTTCTTTGCGCAGGCGGCGTCGCCCGGATGGAGGTCCGGGTGGTACTGCTTGGCAAGGCGGCGGTATGCCTGCTTGATCTCGTCTTCACTCGCGCCGCGCGAGACGCCGAGTACCTCATACGGATCTCTTGTCATGTGCAATTCCCTCCTCCGCGCGTTGTATAAAGCTTATTATACCGTCAATTTTGTAAAAATTGTGAATCAAATAAAAACAATAGAAGAAATTCGGATAAAAATCCCGCCCGGACGCATGTCCGGGCGGGATTTGGAATGCCGGAAAGAATTTCGGGATAGACTTCGGAAAATTTGTTTAATCCTTCAGCGCCTGCAGAACGGCGCAGAGATAGGCGTAAACGCGCTGCACGGACGAGATGGACATGTGCTCTTTGACCGTGTGAATGTCATAAAGATTGGGACCAAAGGAGACGGCATCGAGCCCCGGAATCTTGCCGCAGAACAGACCGCACTCGAGACCTGCGTGGATTGCCTCGACCTTCATGTCCTGCCCGCACTGGTCCTTGTAGACTTTGCACATCACGTCGCGCAGGTGAGACTCGCGGCGGTATTCCCACGCGGGGTATTCCCCCGAAACGCACAGCGTGCCGTCGAGCCCTTCGGCAAGAAGCCCGATTCTGCGCAGCAGCAGCTGCTTGCGGCTTGCAATCGAGCTTCGGACGGAGCCGGAGCCCTCGAGACCCGAGCCGTTGACCTTGAAAATGCCGAGGTTGCAGGAGGTTTGCACCAGACCCGGAATGTCCATGCTCATCGACTCGATGCCGTTGGGGTAAAGCCCCAGGAAGCAGCAGACCTTCTTCGTGTCGCGCAGCGTCAGCGCCTGAGAAGCGACGGTGCCCGGTGTGAAGGTGACGGTGACGTCGGGGTCTGCAGCGGCGTATTCCCTGCGGAACGTATCTTGCAGCTCGGCGCAGATTTCCTGCGCGCGGGGAAGCTTTCCGTCTTCCAGTGCGATGACGGCGCGCGCGGCGTTCGGAATGGCGTTATCCTTGAGACCGCCCTCTGCCGAGACAAGGCGCACCTCCAGCTTGTCGACCAGCGCCTGCAGCACGCGCCCGAGCGTGATGGTTGCATTTGCACGACCCTTGTCGATCTCCGCGCCGGAGTGACCGCCCTTGAGACCGGAAATCCGGATTTCGGCGGAATCGAGCGCACATTCGTTTGCCGTCATGGGAATCCGGACTGCCGCGTGTGCGCCGCCCGCGCAGCTGACGGTCAGGATGCCTTCTTCCTCGGAGTCGATGTTGAGAAGCCGCTTGCCCTGCAGAATGGAGGCGTCGAAGCCGACCGCGCCGTCCATGCCGGTTTCCTCGTCGATGGTAAACAGGCATTCAAGCCTCGGGTGCGCGAGGTCCTTCGCGTCCAGAACCGCCAGTGCCATCGCAACGGCAATGCCGTCGTCGCCGCCGAGCGTCGTGCCCTTCGCGCGGATAAAGTCACCGTCTACCTCCAGCTCCAGCCCGTCGGTCAGGAAGTTGATGGGGCTGTCGGGCGTCTTTTCTGCGACCATGTCAAGATGTCCCTGCACGATCACCGTGGGAGCGGCTTCATAGCCAGGCGTTGCGGGCTTGACGATGACGACGTTGTTAAGCCCATCCTGATGGACCTCCAGACCGCGGCTTTCTGCAAACTTCACGCAGTAGTCGCTGATTGCCTTTGTGTTGCCCGAGCCGTGGGGGATGGCGCACAGATCTTCAAAAAAGGACAGGACATTCTTCGGTTCCAGCTGCTCTAATACTCGCATGACAATACAATCCTTTCAAAATATGTTTGAGAAACCCATGACGGAAAAAGCCTCGCAGTGTTTCGCGTCCGCAGACGCGAAATAAAATGGAAATTTATGTTATCCGGCGGCTTCGCCGACCGGAAACATACTGCTCACCTCGCAAGTGTGGAATTTTGCCCCGTTGGGGCAAAATTCTGCGCGCAGACGAGGTGCATTCTTTTTGCCAAAAAGCCCCTGCTTTTTGGCAGGCGGGCGTTAGCCTAGCTTTTCAAAATCCTCCGCGCCGTGCTTGCACAGCGGGCAGATGAAATCGGCAGGCAGCTGCTCACCCTCATAGACGTAGCCGCAGATCTTGCAGACCCAGCCCTTCTGCTCGGCGAGCGCGGCAGGCTTCGGCTTGACGTTTTCAAAGTAGTAGCTGTAGGTCATGGCAGGGACGTTCGACAGCTCGCGCGCCTCGGTTACGTCGGCGATGAACAGAATATGCGTCTCAAACTCAATGGTCTGGATAACCTTGCCGGACAGGAACGCCTTCGTGCAGGCGGGGACGTAGCAGACGCCGTTGATGGCGCGCGGGGTCGTCTTCGCGTCGGCAAACTTGTCAACATCGCGCCCGGACTGGAAGCCGTAGTGCTGGAACATGGCAAACGGCGCGTCCTGCGAGAGAACGGAGACATTGAACACACCCGTCTTTTTGATCATATTGCAGGTGTAGTTTGCCTTGTTGACGGTGATGCTGATGCGCTTGGGCGTGTCGGTCTGCTGCATGACGGTGTTGATGATGCAGCCGTTGTCCTTTTCGCCGTCGCGCGCGGTGAGAACGTAAAGCCCGTAGGAAAGGGAGAACATCGCGTTCTGCTCGACGGGCTTGGCATCCTCGTGGACCGCGGGCGCGGGATGGTCCATGCTGTCATAGATCGCCTGCGCGAGCGCGTCCATCTGCGAAAGCTGCGCTTCCTTGAGCGAGGACTTGATGGTCAGACCCTCGTCCAGAATCGTGCAGTTTTTGAGCTTCTGGAACTCCGCACGCATGAGACCGCCCGCCGTGGGCGCCCAGGAGCCGTTTTCAACCAGCGCGATGGTCCGGTTCTGGAGGTTGTGGTTCACAATGTCATGGACCAGATTTTCCATGTTCACGAACATGCCGGCATTATAGGTTGTGGAGAAGAAGACCAGGTGGCTGGCGCGGAAGCACTCGGAGACGATGAAGCTCGGGTGCGTTGCGGACACGTCGTACATCTTCACATCGCGCACGCCGAGGTCGGCAAGCTTCGAGGCAAGAATGTTCGCCGCGTTTTCGGTGTTGCCGTAGACGGAGGCATAGGCAATCACGACTGCCTGCTGCTCGGGCTTGTAGGTTGCCCAGTGGACGTATTTGTCGATAAACCAGCCGATGTCCTTGCGCCACACGGGTCCGTGCAGCGGGCAGATGGTTTCGATTTCAATCGTCGTAGCCTTCTTGAGTAACGCCTGTACCTGCGTGCCGTATTTGCCGACGATGTTGGTATAATACCGGCGGGCATCGTCGAGCCATTCGGTCTGGAAGTTCACTTCGTCCGCGTACAGGTTGCCGTTGAGCGCGCCGAAGGTGCCGAAGGCGTCGGCAGAGTAGAGTGTCTTCGTGGTCACGTCGTAGGAGACCATCGCCTCGGGCCAGTGGACCATCGGCGCCATGACGAAGGCAAAGGTGTGCCTGCCGGTGCAGAGCGTGTCCATCTCGCCGACAATGACGGCGCGCGCGTCGATGTCGAACGTGAAAAAGTTCTTGATCATTGCCAGCGTCTTTTTGTTGCAGACGATCTTCACATCCGGATGGCGCAGGACCAGATCCTGCATCAGCGCGCAGTGGTCCGGCTCCATGTGGTTGACGATCAGGTAGTCGAGCGGGCGTCCGTTCAGCACGTGCTCGACATTTTCAAAGAAGATGCCGCTCACGGAGCTGTCGGCAGTGTCCAGCAGGACAGTCTTTTCATCGAGCAGCAGGTAGGAGTTGTAGCTCACGCCGCGCGAGATGGGATAGACGTTTTCAAAGAGCGCCAGACGCCGGTCGCTTGCACCGACCCAGTAGAGATCCTCGGTCATTTTTTTGACACAATACATATGCATTCCTCCTGAAATTCATGGATCAGCCAGGGGCTGTTTGCTTCTGTCCATAGCATACCACATGCCGCGAAAAAAAGCCAGAACTATTTTAAGAATAATTCTTAAAATTGAAGTTCTGCACACGCGAGACGGATTGCATTTTTGCGCGCAATCGGGTATGATACAAAAAGAAGAACAAACAGGAGGCGAAGGACTTGAAAAGAGTCTTGAAAATTGCTGGAATTCTGCTGCTGGCGGTGCTGGCAGCCGTGCTTTGCTATGTAGGCTACGTCTTCGGAACCTATTCGCGCATCGATGACAACCAGGAGCTGAGCGTCACACACGGAAGCAGCGGCGTCCAGACTGCCGAGCCAGAGACGGACTATAAAATCCTCAGCTGGAACATCGGCTTCGGCGCGTATGAAGAGGATTTCGGCTTTTTCATGGACGGCGGCACGGAGTCGCGCGCCTGGTCCAGAGACCGGCTGAAAAAGAATCTCGACGCCATCGGAGAAACTGCCGCGGCGCAGGATGCAGACCTGATGCTTTTGCAGGAGGTCGACTTCGACTCCGACCGGAGCTACCATGTCGACGAGGCGTTGAAGCTTCGCACGTTTGACGGTCTGGACGTTTCTACAGACAGCGTCTTTGCCGTGAACTACCATTCGGCGTATCTGTTTTACCCCATCACGCAGCCGCACGGCGCGTCGAATTCCGGGCTGCTGACAACATCAAAGCTCGGTATCCGCAGCGCGGTGCGAAGGAGCCTGCCGGTCGAGACGGGCGTGACGAAGCTTCTCGATCTGGACCGGTGCTACAGCGTATCGAAAATTCCGGTCTCGAACGGGAAAGCGCTGTGCCTGTATAATCTGCACCTGTCTGCCTACACCTCCGACGGGAAAATCGCCGACGAGCAGCTGGAACTGCTGCTCTCCGACATGCAGGCGGAGTATGAAGCGGGAAACTACGTCATTGGCGGCGGCGATTTCAATAAGGATCTGCTGGAGGGTGGCAGCGAGGCGTATTTCGGCGTTTCCACCGAGGACTACACCTGGGCGCAGCCGCTTCGCTTTGATCTGCTGGAGAAAACCGATATCCGGCTCATTGCGCCGCAGGGAAAAGACGGCGCGGTCCCCACGGTCCGCAACGCGGACGGTCCGTATCACGACGGGCAGCTGGTGTTGTCGGTCGACGGCTTTCTGGTTTCGCCGAATGTCGAAGTGACGGACAGCGAGGTCGTGTCCACCGGCTTTGCTTACTCTGACCATAATCCGATCTGCATGAGCGTCACGCTTCTTGCGCAATAACAACACCCCGGCGCAGCTGGTTTTGAGCTGCGCCGGGGGCGTTTTTACTTTCGACCGGTCGAGCCGAAGCCGCCGCGGTCCGTGTCAGACAGCGTGTCGCACTCTTCAAACTCGATGGCAGGCTGGACCTCGAAAATGCGGAACTGGCAGATGCGGTCGCCCTTTTCAAGCGTCGTGTCACGCGTGGCGTAGACGGGGAGCTTCCACTCGTCGTTCGTGCCGCAGTAGCTGTTGTCGATCACGCCGACGGAGTTTGCCTGCAGAAGCCCCCAGCGCTTGAAGGTCGACGAGCGCGGCGCGGTCCGCGCCTCATAGCCCTCGGGCAGCTGCATCGAAACGCCGAGCGGCACGAGCGCAAAGTCCCCCGCGTGCAGCGTCATGTCCTGCGCGCTGTAAAGATCGATCCAGTCGCCCGTTTTGGTCAGCTGCAGCCGCGGCGCGTCCGGGGAAAAATAATGAATCTTGATTTTCGGCATAAGCTTCTCCTGTCCTTATTGTCTTTCGTCCCAGAGAACGACTGTTCCGGCGGCGAGTGTTTTCGGCATATCAATCAGGCGCTGGTTGCTCGAGCCCCGGAAGCGCAGCGAGAGATTTTTCTGCGCGGCAATGAACGGACCATCTACCAGAACGTCCAGATGCTCCAAAAGCGCCTGCGTTATGCCGGGGAGCATCGGAAGATTCCCGCCGTAGACATAGCCTGTGAACGCCCAGATGGACTTTTCCGGAAGCTCCTGCCGGATTCTGCGCGAGAGCAGCAGCAGCGATTCCTGATTGTGCGGGTCAAACGGCTCGCCGCCGAGGTAGGTGATGCCCCGGATATAATCGGGGCAGAGCATGGCAAGCAGGCGGTCGGAGACCTCGTCGGTGAACGGCTCGCCGTAGGAAAAGTCCCACGCCTCTTCGTTGAAGCAGTCCTTGCAGTGGTGCGTGCAGCCGGAGACGAACAGGCTCACGCGCACGCCGGGACCGTTTGCGATGTCGCAGGATTTGATATTGGCATAATTCATAAAAAACCTCCGTCGCGCGCGGCGCGATTCTGTCTTGACAAACGGCAATGTTCTGTTACAATGTCTGCCTTGGAACGATTATCTTAATGAAGGAGGTGCGCGATGGAAACGCACGATCAGATTTTGCATGGTCTTCTGGACATGGGGCAGATGCTGCTGCTGTGCGGCGCAGAAATCAACCGCGTGGAAGACACCATGACGCGGCTCGGAAGAGCCTACGGTGCAAAGAAGATAGATATCTTTGCCATCACATCCGATATTGTATTGACGATTCTGTTTGAAGACGGCGTGGAGCTGACACAGACGCGCCGCATCAACAAAGCGTCGTCGTTTGACTTTGTCAAGCTCGAACGGCTCAATGCCCTCAGCCGCCGCATCTGTACCGAGCCGGTGAGCGCGGCGGAATTTCGTGCGGAGCTGAAAAAAATCGACCGGGAGAAGCCGAAGGTGCAGACGCTGTATCTGGGAAGCGTTGTGACGGCGCTGAGCTTTACGCTCTTTTTCGGCGGCTCCTGGGCAGACAGCATCCTTGCTGCCTTCGTCGGCGCGATGGTCTGCTTCATGCAGCGGCAGGTACAGCCCGTGTTCCGCAACGCCGCGTTTTTCCAAGTGCTGGTCGGTTTTGTCTCGGGCAGCTTCATCTGGTTCGTCTGGCGGCAGGTGCCGGCGCTGGACGTCGATAAAATTTCCATCGGCGTCATTATGCTGCTCATTCCGGGCGCGGCGCTGACGAACGCGGTGCGCGACATGCTTGTCGGGCACACGGTCTCGGGGCTTTTGCGCATGTTCGAGTCGCTGCTTCTTGCGCTGATGCTCGCCATCGGCTTCGGCAGCGCAATCTATCTGTTTGGGGTGTAAGAGATGGTCGGAAATTTACTGACGGCGCTGTTTTCCACCGTGGGCTACTGCCTGCTGATGAACGTGCCGGTGAAAAAAATCATTCCCGCGTCCGTCGGCGGCATGCTCAGCTGGCTGCTCTATCTGCTGTTAAAGGACCGGGTGCAGAGCGTGTTTTATCTGCTTGTCCTGGTGGGCGCGTTTGCCGCGACCTACAGTGAAATTGCCGCGAAGATTGCAAAAACGCCCGCGACGCTGTTCCTGCTTCCGGCGCTCATTCCCCTCGTTCCCGGCGGCTCGGCGTATTATGCGATGCTGGGACTGGTGCAGAACCGCTTTGCGGACATGCGCCATTACGCGCTTCTCACGGGGCAGTGGGCGGTCGGACTGGCGGCGGGCATCTGCGCCGTGGCGGTCATCCGCCAGATCGGGCAGTATATGCAAAGGCACGGCGGCTAACCGGGCGGAAGAGCTTTGACAGCGTGAAGCGCAGCGCTTCGCGCTGTTTTTATACTATCACACGATTGCCGCTTCGTAAAGGAAAAAGCGGTTTACTTCCAGAACGTTTTATGATACCGTAAACCCTGTGCGCCCAGGAAATATTCCGGGAATTGAGAACAAGGGGAGCAGATATCATGAAACAGAAATCCAACTATTTTTCCGGGCAGCTCGGCTTTGTGCTGGCGGCGGCGGGAAGCGCGGTCGGCGTCGGCAATCTCTGGCGCTTTCCGTATCTGGCGGCAAAGGACGGCGGCGGACTTTTCCTGATCGTCTATCTGGCGCTGGTGCTGACCTTCGGCTTTACCCTTCTCACTTCGGACATTGCCATCGGGCGCAGGACGCAGAAAAGCGCCATCGGTGCATACGCTGAAATGCACCCGAAGTGGAAGTTCCTCGGCATTCTGACCTTCCTCGTGCCGGTGCTGATCATGACCTACTACGCGGTCATCGGCGGCTGGATTACAAAATATGCGCTCGTCTATGTGACCGGGCAGGCCGGAGCCGCGGCGCAGGACGGCTATTTTATGAGCTTTATCACCTCGCCGGTTTCGCCGGTCGTGTTTGCGCTTTTGTTTATGGCGGCGACGGCGCTGATTGTTTATAACGGCGTGGAAGGCGGCATTGAAAAGGTGTCGAAATTCATGATGCCGGTGCTGCTGGTGCTGGTGGTTGTGATTGCCGGGTATTCTCTGACGCTCAAAAATATGGACGCAAACGGTGTGACGCGCACGGGACTGCAGGGCTTTTTGTATTTTATTACGCCGCACGTCGAGGGCTTGACCGTCGAGCGGTTTTTGCAGATTCTGCTCGACGCGATGAGTCAGCTGTTCTTCTCTTTGAGCGTGTCGATGGGCATCATGATCACCTACGGCTCGTATGTAAAAAAGGACGTGAACCTCGGAAAATCGGTCAACCAGATCGAGCTGTTTGACACGCTGGTGGCGCTGCTCGCGGGCGTTATGATCATTCCGGCGGTCTATGTCTTCTCCGGCGTCGAGGGCATGGGCGCGGGTCCGAGCCTGATGTTCGTCTCGCTGCCGAAGGTCTTTGACGCGATGGGAAAAGCGGGAACGTTTGTGGGCGCATTGTTCTTCCTCACGGCGATTTTTGCGACGCTGACCTCCTGCATTTCGGTGCTGGAATCCATCGTGGCGAACTGCGTGGAAATTTTCCGCACCGACCGAAAAAAGACGGTCGTTGTTCTGTCCGTGATCTATCTTGCGGCGAGCGCCGTCATTGCGCTGGGCTACAGCAAGTTCTATTTTGAGCTGCCGCTGCCCAACGGCTCGGTCGGTCAGCTGCTGGACCTCATGGACTATGTCAGCAACTCCGTCATGATGCCGTTCATTGCGCTGCTGTCTACAATTCTCATCGGCTGGGTCAAATCGCCGCAGTACGTCATCGGCGAGATGGAGCGAAACGGCGAGACGTTCCGGCGCAGAGGCGTGTACACGATTATGATCCGCTATATTGCGCCGGTCATGATGTTCGTGCTGTTTTTGCAGTCGACCGGAATTTTGTCCTGAGATTCAACCGGCAAGCCGAAGGCTTGCCGGTTTTTGCGCGAAACAGAAGATTTTCCTTTTGTATGGAAATCTTTCGTGCTATACTGAGAAAAACGCAGGGAGGCAGGCAGATGGCAGACGGTGCGAGACTCTATCAGATACTGCGCGGCAGACTCTATGAAAGGCTGCCGCTGCTGGCGCTGGCGCTGGGGCTGCTCGACTGGCGCGAGGGGGAGAAAACCGGCACCGACGGACGGTTTTTTTACGCGCCCATTTCGTTTCTGGAGCAGGCGGTAAAAAAGCCGGGACCTGCGGAGCAGACGCTTCTTCACAGCGTGCTGCATGCGATGCTGCTGCACCCGTGGCAGCGCGGGGGAGTAGACGCGCAGGCGTGGAGCCTTGCCTGTGACATGACGGTCGGCTTTCTTGCAAAAAGGCTTTTGGGGCAGACGCTTGATGAAACGCAGGCAAAGGCGTTTTACGCGCTCAGAAAAGGCACGGCGTTTTCCGCTTCGGCGGTCTGCGCGCAGTTAGATGGCGACTTTCCCGTTCCGCGCGAAACGCTCCGGGCGCTTTTTGCGCAGGACGATCATGCCCTCTGGAATGCGGCACAGGAGCAGGCAAGGCTTCCCGTTTCCGGAGCGGATGGCGCGGGCGCGCCTGCGCTCTGGCGGCGGCAGAGAGAGAAACTTCTTCCGTTCATGCAGGAGGAGAAGCCGAAAATCGGCACCGGCACGGCGGGGGTAAAGCTTACGGTTCTGGACAGCCCGGAAAACAATGTGCGCTTTGCAGGGCTCCTGCGGGCGTTTTCGGTTCTGCGGGAGAACCGGCACGTCAGCGATGCCGACTTTTCCTACTCGTGGTATGCCTACGGCATGGAGCATTATAACGGCGTGGCGCTTATAGAGCCGCTGGAATATTCCGAGGAGCGGAAGCTTCGCGAGCTTGCGATTGTGATTGACACGTCGGCGTCCTGCTCGCGCGGGCTGACCGGCTGGTTTTTGCGCGCGGTCCATGATATCCTGCTGCGTGAGCGGCTGTTTTTCGACCGCTTCCGGCTGCACATCCTGCAATGCGACTGCGAGGTGCAGCAGGACACCCTGGTGACAAATCTCGAAGAATTTCAGTGGTATCTGGACCATCTGGAGCTGTATGGCGGCGGAGGCACGGATTTTCGCCCGGCGCTGCGGCGCATCGACGAGCTGGTCGCGTGCGGAGAGCTGCCGCATCTGGGCGGCGTTCTGTATTTTACCGATGGTTACGGCGTGTTTCCCGAGCGCGAGCCTGCCTACCCCGTCGCGTTCGTGATGCTGCGCTACCGCTACGACGATATCAACATTCCGCGCTGGGCGATACGGCTCGTACTGGATGCGGACAAGCCCGGGAGGGACGAAGGATGGATATAAAACAGGCGAAGGAAGAAATCAGGCGCGCGGTGCTTGCCTATACCGAACGAACGCCGGATGGCGCGCTCTGCATGCCGCTCGTGCATCAGCGGCCGCTTCTTCTCATGGGACCTCCGGGCGTCGGCAAGACGGCGGTATTCTATCAGCTGGCGCAGGAGCTGGGGATCAATCTGGTGTCCTACACCATGACCCACCACACGCGCCAGAGCGCGCTGGGGCTGCCGCTGATCCGCGAGAAAACCTTCGGCGGAAAACCGTATTCCGCCACCGAGTATACCATGAGCGAGATTCTGGCAAGCGTCTATGAGCGGATAGAACAGACGGGCATCCGGACCGGCATTTTGTTTCTGGATGAAATCAACTGTGTCTCAGAAACGCTGATGCCCGCGATGCTGCAGCTGCTGCAGAGCAAGCAGTTCGGCACGCATAAGCTCCCCGAGGGCTGGGTCATCGCCGCTGCCGGCAATCCGCCGGCGTACAACGAGTCGGCAAGAAGCTTCGACACGGTCACAATGGACCGGGTTCGGCTGCTTGAAATTTCGGAAAACTACCCCGTTTGGCGCGACTACGCGCACGCAAAGGGGCTTCACCCGGCGGTCCTTTCTTATCTGGAGCTGAACCCGGAGCATTTTTACCGTGTCGAGCGAACTGCCCGCGGAAGAAGCTTTGTAACCGCACGCGGCTGGGAGGATTTGTCCCAGACGCTTTGCAGCTATGAGCAGCTGGGCTTTGCGATAACCGGCGCGCTGTTCGGAGAATTTTTGCAGCACGCGGAGATTGCCGCGTCGTTTGAAGCGTTCTTCCAGCTCTATTCCGGCTGGCGGGAAAAGCTGGCGCTTGCGCCGATTTTGTCCGGCAGGCAAAGCGGCTGCGCACCGGAGCTGCAGGAGCTGTCTTTCGACGGGCGGCTGGCAGCGGTCGAATTTCTGCTGCATGCCGTCCGGCGGGAACTGGAGGATTACCGGCAGAGCGCGGCGCTTTGCGGCAGTCTGGAGAGCTTCGTGTCTGCCTTGCAGCAGGAAGCAGACCCGCTTCGCGCGGCAAAGGAGAATCTCTCCAGGCGTGAAAAGGCGGTGCAGCTGAGACAGGAGCTGGGTGTGCTGCCGCCCGGCGAGCAGGCGCGGGAGCGGCACCTTGCAGCAAGGCTTCACGCGCTGCTGGACGATGCAGACGATCTGGCGGCATTGCGGCAGGAAGCCGAGCGCTGCCGGCAGGCGCTTTTGCAGCAGGAATCTTCGTGCAGCGCGCAGCTGGACAACGCCATGGGTTTTGTGTACGATACCTTCGGCGCGGGGCATGAGCTTCTGATCTTCCTGACGCAGCTGGGGCGCCTTCCCGGCGCACAGGCGTTTTTGCCCGGCAGCGCGCGATACAGGACGCTGTGCAGGCAGACGCTTCCCGAGGAGCTGGCAAAAGACCTGTAAAATCAAAGGCTGCCGCAGACGGTGTTTCGTCTGCGGCAGCTTTTTGCGGCGTTACTTCTTTTTGACCGGGAAGCAGACCTCGGTGACAAACTCGTCAGGGTTCTGCGTCTCGTGCGGGCTGACGTGGTAGATATCGAACATGGGACCGGCGTAGTCGTAGCCGTTGTCCTCCACCCACGCGCTGACAGTGGCGACGACTTCGTTGATCTGCGCGTAGCTGCCCTTGAACGTGCAGCCGGCGTAGGTCACGGCGGGAAGCGTCCGGAACTTCACGTGCTCGGTATCCGGATATGTGCCCTTTACGGATTTGGACGCCATAATCTCGACGTTCTGCTCCTTGAATTCGTTGTCGAGAAATTCGACCGCGCAGTAGCAGGGGTCGCCAGGGACCAGCGCCATCGCAGCGGTTTCGCTGCACAGAACGCTCCATACCATGCCCTCGTCCTCATAACAGGGAATGGTCATGCGCACCGTGGCGCAGTAGCGTTCGGGAAGCGTTTTCAGTGTGACATTGTACTTCATAGGTTCGTCCTTTCGTAAGCGGTTCCTCGCTGCCGCAATCAGACGAAGGCGCTGCGCGGTGTCTGCGGCAAGCAGCTCCAACTGCTGCTGCTGCGCGGCAAGATGCGCGTCGAGTGCGTCCTTGTCGTCATACAGCTCCAGCAATTGTCCGATTTCCGCCAGATGAAAGCCCATGTCCTTGAGCGCTGTGATGCGCCCGACGGTTGGCAGCTGGTGCTCGTCATAGTAGCGGTAGTCGGTGAACCGGTCGACGTAGACCGGGCGCAGCAGCCCAATCTCGTCGTAATGCCGGAGCATGCGGACGCTGATTCTGGACAGCTTGGAAAAATCTCCGATTTTCAGCAAGGCGGTACCCTCCATGCAGTTCATTTTTTGGATCCACAGGTATTGTAAAGCCTGACACAGTGGGAGTGTCAAGAGGAGAAAACAGGTTTTTTGCTGCCAGCCCGCAGCGGGGGGCTTTTTGGCTGGACCCGTGGTCCGAGGACCGGGGGTTGACTGGCAGTACCCTGCCAGCCTGGTGGTTTCGACCCCACGCTTCTTATCTGCGAAAAGAAGCGCGGTGTCGAGCCTCCGCGAAGAAGTTGCCCAAAGGAACCCCTTGGAAGGGGTTCCTCTGGACGCTTCCCGAAACAGAGGGACCGCGGTCCCTCTGGCACCCCGGGGCTGCCCGGTATTGAGTATTCTCTTGTCGAGCGTTGTTACGTACTTTTGAGTGATTGCTAGTCGGGGGTACGACAAATCTGGCAGACCAGACTCGGCGCAAAGCAAATTTCCTCTGGAAATTTCTTTGCGCGGGCGGTGCATCTCTCGACTACGGCGGGGACCCCATCCCCACCGCAGTCCCCCCGCAAGGATTTTTGCAGAGCAAAAATGCCTTGCGGCGGCGAAAGACTGTAAGTTCGCTGCTCGGCAG
>ENA-UOJV01000695-UOJV01000695.1-human-gut-metagenome-genome-assembly--contig:-C82-NODE-695-length-46142-cov-6.506933_pt1 | contig 46142 bp, 31 predicted proteins | sample MGYA00242356_ERZ723903 | MGnify/ENA metagenome assembly ERZ723903
TGGATTTATTATATCTTATTAGCCACTACTGTTACAACGTTAGTATAGCACTTCACACGCCGCTTGCCTTCACGGTAAATGTGATGTATCCATCAGAAATTTCGTATTCATCCGGTACTTTGTTTTCTCTTACTGCATATGCGCCGTACTGTCCCGGTTTGAAGCTGATCAAGCCATATTCATCGGTTGTTCCTTTGTATACAACCTTGCCGGATTCATCCGTGATCTCGAACCGTACGCCCTTAATGCCTTCTCCTGTCTCCGCATCCGCTTTCTTGATCGTTACGGTACGCGGTGTTTCGTAGTTTGCCATGTTTTCCATGCGGTTTGTGGAAGAAGTGATTTCCAGTTCGTAAACGGTTTCATTTGCCTCGTATCCGTCCGGAGCTTTGGTTTCCTTGTAAGTGTATTTTCCGGTCTTCCCGAACGATACAGCAGCGTATCCGCTCTGTCCGGTCTTCACTGTCTTGTAAACCTTTCCGTCCGCATCGTAAATGGTAAATTCCGCGCCCTCCAGGGCTTTTAAGGTCATTCCGTCATATTTATGGAAGGTAACGGTCGGCGTGGATGATTTTCCGCCGCCACCGCCGCCATGGCTGCCGCCGCCACCCGGTTTCTTATGGTCCACCATGGTTACGGTAAGGATATTGCCAGGCTTTGTGACCGGCACGGTAAATTCCATATCCGAAGAGAGCTGGTATCCGCTCGGCGCCTCAATCTCATGGAAGAGGTAGGTGACGCCAGCTTCCAGTCTTTCCGTAAACTGCAGGGAACCATCCAGACTGAATTCCGGCACGGCAATTTCCCCGTTATCCTTGCGGATGATTGAGAATTTACCACCGCTTAATTCCTTGCCGTTTTCATCCGTCTTCACTACTTTGATTTCTGTCGGTTCATCGACCATGCGGATTACCTGTGTTTCCGGCGAATTGGTAACAGTAAAGGTTACAGGGTCTGCCTTATAGTAGCCGGTCGGCGCGGTATCCTCTTCCAGCGTATATGTCTTACCAACATCCAGGACGCCTTCTACGTCATGCGGGTTCCCATCGGTCTCCCATGCATCAATTACGTCACCGTTTTCTGCGCGGAGTACCAGCTTTGCACCCCTGACAGCGGTTCCATTGCGGTCTGCCTTCAGGAAACGCATCTTGGTCGGCGCGTCTTTCATATGGATTGCATTGTCCGTAACTGGAATGTCTTTCTGCACGCCTTTGGCAAGTACGGTTCCATCCGGAAGTACGGCATTGCCGTTTTCGTCAATGGTCACGGTTGTCTCGCCGTTTTTCAGGGTGCCGTCCGGTTTTACGGTAATGGATGTGGTATAGCCGTTTTCATCATACAGTAAGGTGTTGCCGTTCTTATCCACGTAGTGGGCATCCGATACGGTGCCGTCCTTTCCAATGGTAAACTCAATGTCCTCAGAGTAATTGTAACCTTGCGGTGCATTTTCCTCGTGGAAGCGGTATGTTTCCCCAGCAACCAGTTTTTCCTGTAATACATGCGGTACATCCGTGCTTCTCCATGCATCTACTGTGGTCAGTTCGCCGTTTTTGCCCACTTTCTTTAATTCGCAGTAAGCACCAGGCACTTCCTGTCCGGCAAAATTCTCTTTGGTCAGTGTTACTTTGGTTCCTTCATCGTTCATCGGAACTTCCATGCTTTCGCCGTAGTGGCTGACGGTAAATTTCACGTCTTCCGCAGCAGTATAACCATCCGGCGGAGTTACCTCATGCAGCCAGTAAGTATGGTCTGCTTTCAGTACTGCATCCCACTCCTTCCAGATGCCTTCCATTTCAAAGGTGTCGATCAGCACTTCGCTCTTATCCTCCGACAGGATCTGGAACTTACCGCCTGTCAGGATATGATCCGGGTCACCGACGCTGTGCTTTAACAGCCAGATGATCGGGTAATCCGGTGTTTCGTGTTCCGGCTTATCTCCCTGTACCGGGGTATGCGCATCATCTTCCTTATCTCCGATTCCCGGATATTCTTTGGAATCTCCTGTGGTGCCGTCCGGTTTTTCAGCTTTGACACCGTAGGTGCGTGCGGTATTCAAGTAACCAAGTCCATCATCTTTTGCTGCGTTGGACAAACGCTCTGCCGCATCTTTGGTGATGACTGTCTGGAAGACAACAACTGCTTCCGCATCCGGTTCGATTCGGATCTTCGCAACCTGGTATCCGACTCCTTCGCCGTATTCCGACAGGTCTTCGCCGCGGATTTCGGAAATCTTCAAATCCTTAAAGTATTTGCTGATCTCCGGTGCATAGGCATCGGTTACATACATGGTTAACGGCATGCTGCCGGTGTTTTTGATGCGGACCTCATAGCTTACGGCCGTACCAGGTTTAAATCCGAATTTTCCGGTATCGCCCTTGGCAGGTGCATCTTCCACTCTTCTCTTATCCATGTTGTAGGAAGGGTATTCCTTATCCGGTTTCTGTACCGGAGTATTTGCGTCGTCTTTCTTGTCTCCAAGTTCATCCGGGTAATCTTTTTTCGTTACGGTTACTTCGGTCTTTTCATCCCCCTTGCCGTCACCGTCCTTGTCCTCGCCGCTGTATTCATAATACTTACCGATGACATTGGTGGTGGTTGCGGTATTTAAGTAGCCCAGTCCGTCATCCGGTGCGGAATTGGACAGGTTCTCTTTATCCGTCAGGACGGTAGCTTTATAGGTGACCACTGCGTAAGAGCCGGCTTTCAGCGTGATATTGGCTTTGGAGCCGTTCACGCTATTTAAGGTACCCATGGAGCTGTTTAAACGTCCACTGGTCAGACCATAGAAACGTACTGCGTCAACTTCCGGAGTTGTGAAACGCTCTGGTTCTTCAAAGGCATCATCCACATCCATGGTCAGAGTCGTGGAACCGGTATTCTTAATAGTGACGTCGTATGTTACGATATCGCCCTTAAAGAAACCGAACTTGTCCGTTCCGGTTTTCTCCGGAGCTTCCGTTACACGCTCTTTTTCCATCTCGTATTTCGGTTCCTTGCCTTCCGGTACGTGATCCGGCGGGTTCTCATCCGGCGGATTGACCACAACGATCGGTCGGTTTTTCATGGTAACGGTCTGACGGTCTCCGTTTTCATTGACGGTGAATTTCACGTCATAGCTGTAGTAGTATCCGTCAATGGTCTCTACCTCATGGAGCGTATATTCTTCGCCTGCGATCAGTTCTCCGCTTACGATGAACTCGCCGCCTGCGTCCGTTGTCCACTCCTTAACGACCTGGTTGTTTCTGTCAATGATCTGCAGCAGGACTCCGGCCAGAGGTTTCTTTGTGACAGCGTCCACCTTGCGGATATCAACATCGGTCGGTTTATCCGTCATGGCCGCTTCCACCTGCTCTCCGTAATGGCCGACGGTGAATTTTACGTCCTCGGCTTTTGAGTAGCCTGCCGGAGGAGTCACTTCATGCAGCCAGTAAGTATGGTCTGCTTTCAGCACCACATCCCATTCCTGCCATGTGCCGTTCATAGTAAAGTTGTCGATTAGGACTTCTGATTTATCCTCGGAAAGTACCTGGAAAGTTCCGCCCGGAAGGATGTGTTCCGGATCATCAACGCTGTCTTTTAACAGCCAGATGATCGGATATACTTTCTTATCCGGCTCCGGTGTATCCGGTTTCTCGTCCGGCTTATCCGGTGTACCAGGTTTATCCGGGTTCTCCGGTGTCTGTACCGGGGTATGCGCGTCATCTTCCTTGTCCGGAATCTGCGGATATTCGTCTTTGCCGCCTTCCGTTCCGTCCGGTTTTTCGGCAATAACATTATAGGTTCTGGCGGTATTCAGATATCCTCTTCCGTCATCCGCTTCTGTCCAGGAAAGACGCTCCGGCGCAGTATCTGATACGGTTGCCTGATAGGTGATGACCGCTTCCTTGCCCGGTTCAATACGGATTCTTGCAGTCTGCGTTCCGATGCCGTGTCCGGCAGCAGAAATATCCTCACCTTCAATGGCGGTGATCACCGGCGTTGTAAAGTATTTGCTTACGGACGGCGCATAGGCATCCGTTACGAACATCTTTAACGGGAGATTGCCGGTGTTTACGATCCGTACCTGGTAGGTAACGGTGTCTCCGCGGTGGAAGCCGAATTTATCGGTCTCTGCCTTTGGTGCTGCAGAGCTGATTCTGGTCTTGTCCATCTGGTAGGATGGATTTTCCGGTGTATCCGGTTTTTGTACCGGAGTGTTCGCATCGTCTTTTTTATCTTCCAGTTCTTTCGGGAAGTCTTCTTTGGTTACGGTTACCTCGGTCTTTTCATCTCCCTTGCCATCGCCGTCATGGTCTTCCCCACTGTATTCGTAGTATTTACCGATGACGTTGGTGGTGGTTGCGGTATTTAAGTAGCCCAGTCCGTCATCCGGGGCGGAATTGGACAGGTTCTCTTCATCCGTCAGCACATATGCTTCGTAGGTTACCACAGCATAGCCGCCGGTGCGGATCGTGATGTTAGCCACGGAACCGTTCATACTGTTGATGATGCCGCACTCCATATTCTGGCGCACGCTGCCGTTTAAGTAGAATTTCACGGCTTTCACCTGCGGGGTACTGAACAGCTCCGGCTTCTCAAATGTATCATTCACATCCATGGTCAGGTCCATGGAACCGGTATTTACAATGGTTACGTCATATTCCACACGGTCTCCCTTAAAGAAGCCAAATTTCTTTGTTCCTTCTTTTGCCGGTGCCGGTGTAGTGCGTTCCTTTTCCATGGTGTAATCCGGGTTCGGTGTTTCCGGTGTCGGCGGCTCTACCTTTGGATATTCATCCGGCGGTGTTACCACCTTGATCTCGCGGTTGCGCATCTGTACTGTCTGCGGTTTTCCGTCGCGGTTGACGGTAAAGGTTACGTCATAGCTGTAATAATAGCCATCCACGGTTTCTTTCTCATGCAGGGTATAGGATTCTCCTGCAACCAGGGTTGCCTTTAAATCAAATGCGCCTGTTTCATCGGTTGTCCATTCGGAAACAACCGCTCCGTTCTTATCAATGACCTGAAGCACGGCGCCTGCCAGACTCTTTCCGGTTGTGGAATCCACTTTGTCAAAATGGATATCGGTCGGTGCATCTTTCATGATGATCACGTTATCCTTGATCTGCATGTCGGATTTTACTCCGCACGCAAGCAGGGTTCCGTTTTCATCCACTGCGTCGCCGTTTTCATTTACAGTGACCGGTTTGCCGTCTTTTTCAAATGTACCGTCTTCCTTCACGATGATATCGGTCTGGTATCCTTCCTTATCATACAGAAGTTTGTTACCATCTTTGTCCACATAATGAGCGCTTTCAATGTGACCGTTGCGGTCAATCGTAAACTCGATATCCTGGGAGAATCCGTATCCATCAGGAGCTTTTTCCTCATGGTAGCGGTAAGTCGCTCCTGCAGACAGCTTTTCTCCTATCTCGTGATCTTTTCCTTCTTCGGAAACCCAGCGGTCGATCTGGGTGGTTGTTCCGTCTTTATTGACACGGGAAATCACACAGAGGGCTCCAGGCAGTTCTTTTCCAGCAAAGTCTTCCTTACGTAAGGCGGTATCAAACGGAGCATCTTTCATTTTCAGAATATTGTCAGCAACTTCGATTTCTTTTTTTGCACCTTTTACAAGGATTTCCCCGTTATTTCCAACGATGTTGTCTCCCTGGCGGGTTACCTGTACTTCCCCGTTCCAGTAAGTTTCCATGCCACTCTCATCGGTTCTTACGACGATATCGGAAGGATTACCATCCTCATCATAAACCACGGTCTCGCCGTTTTCATTGACATAGTGGGCATTTTTGACATTTCCGTCACGGTCCAGGGTAAACACGATGTCAAGACAGTAGGTGTATCCATCCGGCGCGCCTTCCTCATGGAATGCGTAGGTCTTTTCCGGTGTCAGCTTTCCCTCAATGGTATACGGTGTTGTACCGGATACCCAGGCGTCGATCAGCTTGCTGCTTCCGTCTTCTTTTAATTCCTTCAGTTCACAGGATGCGCCTGGGATTTCCGCTCCGGCAAAGTCTTCCTTGGAGAAGGAAACAACGGTCGGCTTATCCTGCATGACAACCTTATCAATGGTTCCGTCTTCGGAAACCGTAAAAGTCACATCTTCGGAATATCCGTAGCCGTCCGGAGCCTTTTCCTCATGGAAACGGTAGGTTTTGCCGGCTTCCAGCACACCGGTGAATTTTTTCGGTTCTTTTGCGGATACCCATTCCATTGGGTTTCCGAGTTCATCAATCAGAACATTTCCGTCCTCATCCGTGATGCGGCAGGTTGCCCCTTCCAGTTCTTCGCAGTCTGTCCAATCTGTTTTGGTGAACCATACCTCTGTTTTCTTATTCAGCATGGTCACGTTCTTGACCTGGCATTTTTCGCCGAAGCTGAACTCGTACTGGTTCAGGACCATTGGCTCAGCTTTTGCAAACAGCAGGTTCTCCTTTAATGTGTAGTCCGTATTCTTCTGGAATACAGTACGTTTGCTGGTCTCATTTCTTGTATTGGTAAAAAGTACATTGGTTACGGCATTTTTGGAAGTTTTTCCTTCTGTATTGCGACTTGCAACCGTAAACGGATCATTATCTGCCACGATGCGTGTTACTGTGTACTTCGTATTGTACGGCAGGTCATTGATCAGAAGGAAATCATTGCCGCTTAAGGTTACGGTAAAATCCGTCTCTTTTCCCGCTGCACGGAACACGCCGTCAGAGTAACGCGTGCGATAATCGTATAATCCATCCAGTGCTTCCCCATTTTCTCCAGTCAGAGTCACATGGTATGTAAACTCCGCATTCTCATTTTCCAGATGGGTACCGGAAACAACGTTTGTCAGCACCAGTTTGGAAGTATTCTCAAACAGACCGCTACCCTTATTGACAGCAACCACGTTGAGATAAGAATAGCTTCTTTCTCCGATGAAGATCTTCTGATTGATATAGCCGGATGCATTGTCATCGATTTCAGCAACAATGGTATAGCTTCCATCTTCTTTTTCTGTCGTTGCCTTATAATAGCCGGAGCCGTCCTTTTTTAAGTCATCCGTGCTTAAATAAGTCAGTCCGTCTGCAGGAACCAGAACCACATCCTGGCCTGCGCCGTGATAGGTGATACGGTAACGGATCTGTTTTCCCGGCTGCGCCGCCGCATGGTCTACGCCGTTTGTGCTGGTCAGGCTTCGCACAACCGTCAGTTCATTTGGGTCAGCCTCCAGCGGATTGGCAACGGTATAAGTGCCGTTCCCGTCCGGGGTGTAGGCTACAACCGGGTTTCCGTCTGCATCCATGACATCCACGTTCAGCCCGGTCACTGTGTCGTTCAGATCAATCTGCATCCAGTCATGATACAGTTTGGCATTGAATGTTGTGGTGCTTAATCGGTCCGTCGCTCCATTTGTGTATTTTACATACTCGGATGCGCGGTAGCGGTTTCCGTCCATTACATTATCGGAAGAAAGGTTTAAAACGCCGGTCTTTAAGGTACCGAGGTTTTTCTCCGTGCCGTCCGTCAAATCCTCAAGCACGACATAAGTTCCGAGTACAGAATGGGTCGTAAAGGTCACGCTTTCCACGGCACCTGTATTGTCGGCAGTAAAGTCGATCATGTTCTGCTCTTTCGGATCATACCAGGTCTTGCTGATTCCGGTTCCATCCGCAGAGATCTGGAAGAACATATCATCGGCTTTCGTGTAGCCGGCCGGAGCCTCTTCCTCACGCAGGACATAAGTTCCGCCAGCGGTCAGCCCGGTGACTGCATGGGTCTTTTCGTTTTCCTTTACATTCCAGGTCCAGTCCTCTTTCATGGATTTTCCATTGCTCTTCCAGGTTCCGTTTTCCTGTACTGCTTCATAAATGACCAGTTTTGCCCCAGGAACCGCGGTACCGTCTTTAAAATCAGCTTTTGAAACTGTCAGCTGGGACTCTTCATCTGTTACGGTCAGGACACCGTCTTTGATTGCGGCATCTTTCGTGTTTACCATAATGGCCGCAGAACCGCCGTCCACTTTTTTGGTGTCCATGGTAAATTCATGGATGGTCGGGTCCAACGTGTACCCGGCCGGAGCGCTGACCTCTGTGATCGTAAAGATATATGGGTCGAGTTTTCCATCTGCTGCAAAGCGTGCTGTATCGGTAATGTTTAACGCTGCGTTGCCATCTGCGTCTGTGGTCATTGTACCCACTTCGATGCCACCAAGGGTTTTATTCTTCACAGAAAAAGTCGCGCCGGCCAGCGGGCTTCCTTCTTTGTTTTTCTTCACAACCTTTACGGCAACCGGGAGCGGTTTATCTACAACGCGGATTCCGGTCAGAGCATCCGCTGTGCTTAAATCCGTCACATGGATTTCCTGTACCGGCGCTGTTTCATAATATGCCGGAGCGGAAACCTCCACGAGATAATAATAGCCGTTCTTTAAGTCCGTTACCGTGTGCGGGCGGTAGTCGCCGATCTGGTCCTTCCGGATCAGTTCCGCTTTATATTCCGCTTCCGTATAAACGCCATCCTTGCCGGTTTCAAAACTTTCCGCCAGGACTGCACCGCCGGGGACATTACCGTCTGCAAAAGCGGTTTCATAATCCGCAATCTCGGTTTCGCTGTAATAAAGGTTCATGGAAGCTCCCGGGATGACTGCGGCATGCTGCGCATCTTCCTCGCTGAGCGCGGAACCATTCTGGGTCCCGGTGTAGTATGTCTGATCTTTCTGCCCGATTTTTGCAACGGACAGCTGTTTCTCTTTATTCTCTAAGGTATATCTCTGAACGGCATCCATGTTTTCAACCGTTACCTGCTTATCGGCGGCGGTCACATAGCCGGATGGAGTTTCGGTCTCGCGGAGGATATAGTTGCCTTCCGGGATGCAATCAAAGCGGTGCATACCGTCAACCGTATCATAGATCACCATATTGGCATATTTTCCTGTATATCCGTCGGTGTAGTTAAAACCGAAGGAAACGCCGTATGCCTGGCTGCCGGATTCATTTCCGTCATTAAGCGGATAGATACTGATGTGCATTCTGGTGCCGTTGCTGACATTCCATACCTGGTCGGACAGGGTTCTGGAGGCAGCTTCGTCCTTTTCCGCTGACATGGTTTCCTGATAGGTAAAGCTTCCTTCTTCCTGGTTTCTCTTTGCATATGCCTCACGGAATGCCTCCGGCGCATCGTCCGGCGCATTCCCTGACAGGCAGGTGATTCTTGTGCCGTCGGAAATGATCCAGATCTCCTTTTCAGCAGTGGAAGCGCCGGAGCGCACTGCTTCCCTGGTTACTTCCCAGGAAAACTGCGTCATGTCCGTATTTCCATTCTGAACCTGTTCCGCAAAACTTTCCACAAAACTTGTCTTTGCGGATTTGCCGGTGAAGAAATTCGCAATGCGTGTCCACACAGATGTGGATGTTTTCTTTTCCGTGTTGTTGGTATAATCGGAAAGATCATCCGTTTTCCATTCCGCCACGGTATTGCCGTCCTGGTCGATCAGGGACAGGCCTGCTCGGTTGGTATTCGGCATATGACGGTTCTGCATACCATCATAATAGAACTTCTCGATTTCCAGTCTGGTATGCTCATCGGTCATGCCGAAGATCTGCACGCCGCTTTCCCCGGTAATGGTCAGATTCTGCGGTTCCATGGTTACGTAGCCATCTGGGGTTTTAACCTCGGTTACGGTGTAGTTTCCGGCCGGGATGCCCTCTAAGAACAGCGGGGATGAGGTATCGAATTCCAGATACCAGGAACCGTTTTCTTCTTTTTTCGTAATCTCTTTATTGCCGGTTACCTTGACCCAGTCGCTGAAACTTTTCTTTGTTTTGGTATCCGCAGCTTTTAATGCGAGAACCGCACCGTTCACGTGCTTAAAATACCACTGTCCCTTTGTTTCCTTTACGGTTACGGCCGCACCGGCATCGTTCTTTTCCTGCTCGCCGTTTACATACAGATCTTTCTCGTATCCGTTTGGAGCATCCACTTTGATGAACTCTGTTTTGACGGTGGTATCGGTCATTTCTGCCGTCTGTACATCCGTGCTTTCATTGACCGTTACGCCGACCGGCAGCCCTTTTGCGTAGCCGTCCGGGGCTTTACGCTCTTCCATGATGTAGGTGCCCTGGTTGACACGCTTTAACATGTCAGCCTGTCCGCCGGATTTGGTATCGGAATATACATCATTTCCGGTTTTCCCGTCAGCACTGATGGTGTTCTTTCCATCCGCAGTGTTTTCCACGGTATCCACTTTCTGGGTGTCAAACGGGTCATTCGGAGTATTTTCTCCAGTTGTCCATACGTTTTCCATCAGATAGGCGTCGCCGAGTCTGCGGTAAAGCAGATTATCCGTGGAATGGATGTCACCGGAACCACTCTTAAACTCACCGCCGTTTGCGTCAAAGGTCACGGTAACGGTCTCCGTTTTTCCGGTTGCTGCGCGGTCGGAATACCACTGGGCATTCTCGGTTTCATCCATGCCGCTTCCGTCCGCATTCTGCCAGCGCGCTACTGCTGTTTTTTTCGCGGTCAGGCGGTTCGGTTCAATCAGCCATCCGGCAAACACATGGTTTTCCCTTACCGGGACAGGAACGGTACTCTTTCCGTTTACGATATAGTTTCCGTCCATGTCGATAATGACTTTCACATCCTGCTTGTCCGAATACTGGTAATGGGTACTCTGGTCAAACGGGTTGTCATCGTCCCCGTTGTACAGTTTTTCATGGTCGTTGATCTTATAGGCATTCTCATTTTCGGTATCCAGGGAATCCTTATAGGTGTACCCGATATACTCGTCGCCATCATAATCATAGCGGTCTTCGCCCTTGACGTAGGTTTTATCGGATTTCCGGTAGTAGACCGGATGCCCGTAAATATCCAGAACCGGGTTCATGCTCTTCTCAAAAGAAGTGCCATTCAATGTTCCGGTGGTATATTCCTGCGCGGTATCCGCATTTATGGTAGCGATTCTGGTGGTCAGGATCTTCTGGAAGGTGCGGGAACCGGACTGATTGCCCTGGCTCGCACCGGAACCGTCATAAAAGACATTGACCGGCCAGACGAATAACTTGGTATTTTCCGTGCTGTCCGTATCGTTGACATCATGGATATTGTCGTGGCCTGCCTGCGGTTCGATCTTTTCCTCAATATACGCAATACCGGTCTGCGGATCTACCATGGCGTCACGGTTGCCGTCCTCGTCCAGGTGGTACATGACGGTGTCTTTTCCGACCCGGATGGTCTTATTCGGCAGGCTGTATCTGATCTCGTTAAAATCGCCGCCGACAAATTCATAGACCGGGCGTGCACTTCCAGCTTCATACGCATAAATGGAAAAATCACGCTCGTCCTTCTGATCAATGTTTACCACGTTTCCGTCTTTGTCAAAACCATACAGCGCATTCGCTTTATTGTATCGTTCCGTGCCGTATACTTCGTCCACTTTGGAAGTATTAGTCAGTCCAATGGATGTGTATTCATCATTGGAAGTCACATGAAGGTTATCCAGGCTGTAAAACAGGATCGGGGTGTCCTCGCGTTCGATGGTTTTTGCGATCCATACGCCGTCGCCGGAGTCATTGATCTCGTCCTGGTAGTTGTAGTTATCGTCCACTACTTTACCGGTACTGTCGATCTCGACCTTGCTTCCATCCTCTTTCTGAAGGACGTACATAGTCTGGTTTCCGGCATGTCCCTTATTCACGTAAACACTGGTGACGTTATTGGAACCGGAGTCGCGGACAACGGTTACGCCGGTGAAACGATCATCTTCCCCATAGTATTCCCCGTCCCTGGTTACTTCCGGATTACGGAAGATCTCCACGGCATCATACAGTGCCATTTCGGCACCGGCAACGTAGCGGTTGGCATCGTCTGCAGTTTCCAATGTCCGTGTTACATAGGCATAGCCTTCGAACACGCCTTGGGCATTATACATGATCTGCATGGTCTCATTGAGCCCCTGTGCCTTCCGGTTCATGAGATATTCCAGGGTACCCTTGAGCCATCCGTAACCCAGATAGGCATTGTTTGAAGAATAAGCCAGCTCGATGTGGTCTGCGCCGTAATCCCGCAGCAGATCTGCGGCCGCACCTTCCACGCGACCGGAAATTTTATAGGTGACTGTGTTTTTCTGTGGTGCGTCCGTCTTATCCGGAGCGATGCCTTCATGGCCGCCCACTTCTGTTTTTACCTTAGATACCTGCAGGCGCGCAGGGGTATCATTGATGTATGTTCCCTCCGTATTGATGGTATCCTGTGGTTTGTTTCCGTTCGGCGTTGTTCCGTCCGGATTGACGGGCCTTTGCGCATCCACGGCATAGGCAGTCATGCTTGGCGCGATGTTACCAAATATCAGAGCTGTGGATAACAAAAGCCCTGTCACTCGTCTGATCCCTGTTTTGAACAACATGATCGTTCCTCCTTTAATTTTGATGTCCTAATTATGGATGGAAATTCCAGGATTTTGGTATGGAAAACCGCCCGACATGTTTCCACGCTGGACGGTTTTTCTTTAATGCTTATAATTGATGTCTGTCAGTAAATTTCCTTCGTAGCGTACCGCGTCGGTCTTGCTGTACATATCGCCGTCCACGTAATAGCTGGTTTTATCGGAATATACCTCGTATGCGACCGGTTTGCTTCTGACGTAGCCCGCCGGTGCCTTGATTTCGGCCAGAACGTATACGCCTGCCCCGATCGGCTGCGGTGTTACAAAATAACCGGTATTCTGGTTTACATACTCTTTTGCATCTGCATTTTCTTCCGTTGTCACTTCCACGTCGTTCATGGTGGAGTAGACGGTCATCTGACCGGTACGGTTTCCGATTTTATCCGTCAGCATGATGCGTTCGCTCTCCACACAGATCGGAGTTCCTTTCGGAACGATACCAGTATAGGTCTCGCCGGCCCCAGTGGAGGTTTCCACGATACTTCTTCCTCTTGCTGCTGCCTTGATGTCATGGGCACCCATGGCTTTTAAGAACTCCATACTGCCTTCGATCATGGTATCCTGCAGATAGAACTTTGCATCGCCTGGTTTGAACTGTGCCAGGAACTTCTCCCGCTCCGTTGTGTCCGTGATAAGCTTCGCATCTTCCTCGATCTCCTCAAAACTCTGGTAGCGGCTTCCTGCGTAGAGTGCGAAAATCGCATCATCGTGCAGAATGTATTCGCTGGTCTCGGAGTCCGTCTTGTTGATCCGCAGGAAAGTGGTGAAAAAACCATTCCGTTCATTGACATCCGCATAACCATTGAATTTGGAAGCGTCATAGGCTTTCGCGTCCGCCGGTTCCGTTACGGTCCACGGTACAAGCATCTGGGCATAGCGTCCGGAATAAGCAGTCAGCTCGCCGGTCATGGAAACCACACCGTCTTTCCACTGCATACCGGATGCATTGTTGTCATCCGTCTGTCCACCCTTGTACATGACATCATTGGCGGCACCACGGTCTTCGGATATGCCCGCGTAGAAGAAACGATCCTGCAGCACTTTCCCGTCATAGTTCGTTCCGTTTGCGGTGTCCGCTCCGTCCGTACGGTCAATGGCCATATAATCGGAAGCGTTATTCCCACCGTTCTCCGTGCCAATCTTTGCGGTTCCTGCTTCGCCGCGGTGTTCCGTATCATAATAGTCCTTTAATGGATCAGTCTCTTCCTGGGTGTATTTCCAACCGTTATACAGGAATGAATCCCCATAATGAATGCCATCATAACCGCGTTCCCCACGGTTTAACAGGTCAATATCAAGACCGTACTTATAAATCTCGTAATCACCGCAATAGTTGTGGGCACGGATGACGTAGTGGCGTTCATCCTGTCCGGCATTCGCCGTTTCATCAGACCATTCCTCGCCGAAACGGATCATGTAATTGGCTGCCTTTGCCTGTTCTTCGGTCGGCATGGTCTCATCGTAGCTGTAATGTGCGTTGTAGTTATCCGTAGTATCATTGCTTTCTCCTGCGTCATACAGGCTCGGTACCAGGACTTCCTTCGGTTTCTCGATGCTGTAGCTTCTGTTCTCCCAGTCATTTACGGAACCGTCCCGTCTTGCAGGCTGCTGTTCCACGATTACATAGGTACCATACGGCAGATATGCGGATATCGCGCTGTGCTCATCTCCATCATCAAAATCAATGGACAAGGTCGTTACATCGGAATCAGAACCACCGTTTTCCGCACTGTCCCACTCAACACTGTAAATGGTGTCAAGGTCGTAGGTGTAGAACGGCTTTAAGTAGTTGTAGGATTTCGCAATTGCCTCAAACAAAGCGTGGTCGTAAACTTCCTCATCATATTTAATGGTTCCGTCGTTATCCGCAGAAATATTCTCGTCGTTTCCATTATTGGTCATCAACTTCGCGGCTTCCTGTTTTAAATACCATTTGGTTGCGAACTGACGTACCGCATCGGATGCTTCGGCATTGGCCCTTGCGTAATCGGAAGTGCTCATCACAGTCTCTGTGTTGACACCGTTCTGCTCTGCCGGATACTTTTCATAATCCGCGCGATCACCGAAGACTTTCTCACGGATCCAGCGGAGCGGTTTGAATGAAGTATCGTGATCTCCGCCTGCAGTGCCGTCCTTGTCGGTTCCGTCTGTATTTTCCATGGTATGTCCCGGTTCTGTGTCATCCTTCTGGTACTTCTCATAGAATGTCTCAAACCAGTGCTGCCCCGGATAGTTTGCCATGCCATTGCCCGTAAAGGTGGAATGCATATCGTCATCCCAGATGTCGGTATTGGCTGCCTGTACGGCATCGAAAAATTTCTCGTAGTTGTATTCTTCCACATCCCTGGTTCCGGTTCCATCCTCCACGGTATGGAGTGTGGTTTCCAGGAGTCTGGTCGGGCTGTTTGCGGCATTCTCCGTATCGTGGATACGGTCACTTTCTGCCACATCGGTATTCTTTCCGGTGTACTGGTACAGGGAAGCTCCCGTTCTTACTGCCTCGCCGGAAGCATCACCAGGGTTGCCTGCCGCATCCGTACGCTCTGATGTGGAGAATCCTTCTTTTTCGCCCATCTCATAGGAACCGCCAGTCTGCGGGTTTCCGTACTCGGCCCACACGTTGTTTGCCCTTGCGGAAGTGGTCTTTGAACCTTCCTTATGCAGAATCTCCGTGTAGATCTTCTGGACGTTGGCTGAATCCAACGCCGTACCGTTTGTCTTGTCCTTTTCCGGGAAATCTACGGTCTTTCCATTGTAGGCATCCGCATATTTCCAGGTAAAGGTGTCGTAATTTCCATCGCCGTTTGTATCCTCGTACTGCGGAGTCATGACATTGCCGTTGCGGTCCATCCAGACGATGTTTCCATCTTCATCGCGGTAGAGGCGTTCCAGGTTACTCTTTAAGTATGCCTTGAAGCGGAAGTTCGGGATATCTGTTGCGGATTCCCCGTCCACTTCGCCGCCCATCAATTTCGTCAGCCAGTCTTTTACGGTGTCGTAAAGTCCGGCATCCCTCTTTGCGGAAATGTTTTCCAAATGCACGGCGGAATAGGTATCATGTGCATACTTGATGGTTTTTGTCTCTTCCGTAGTACGCTCATGGCCGCATGTTTCACAGGTATCCCTACCGTCCTCGTTCTCGGTGCCGCAGTTTAAGCAGTACCATACGTTCTTCGGCTCTGCCAGGGTCTGGATATCCTTGAATACTTTGACTTTCTGGCGGATCGGACGCTCCTGTACCGGGATCGGGGTTTCCATGGTGCCGTGTCCTGGTGTGCCGGTTCCATCCTGGAAGGTCTTATCCTGCCCCGGATAGGTCAACTCGGCATCGGCCACGTAAGTTCCTTTCTTTGCTTCCTGTTTCTTTGCGTAGTCCAGATATACGGAAGCTTTGGCATTTAATGCTTCCACTTCGTAAAATCCGCTGGATACCTGATCGCCCGGCTGCAGGCGTTCCTGGTTATCCCTGGAAAGCGCCTCCCAGTCATCCTGGGTCAGTGTATGTTTGGTTTTCGGGCATACCGCCTTCAGTGCGATGTCCAGTGTTTTATCTGCATCGGTCTGTACGTTTCCGTAGGAATCTGTGTACGGCATGTCGATGTGGATCACATAGTTTCCGGTTGCTGCATCATAAGCGGCGTCCAGTTTGGCCCACTGGGTTTTTAATACATTGGATGTCACATCGCCGTATTTCGGTACACGTTCGGTCTCCGGAACCTTGTTGCCATCCTTATCATATACGAACTCGCCTTTCTTGTAATACTTCGGTCTGGTTGCATATTTGGTCATGATGCTTCCATCCCCGTTCACAACGGAGTCCGGTGTACACATGGCATTTAAGTAAGTGTAGGAGCTGGATGTCGCGGTCTTTAAGTTGGTGTAGTAACCGAACGCATCATCTTCGTTTCCATCCTCGGTATATTTCACATAAACATAGTACGGCTCAAAGTTTGTGTCATTCGGAACAAATTCTTTCCGTACATAGATGTCGTATCCATTGCCGTCATCCGATACGGTTGCGAATGCACCATCCGTTGTGTAGAGATCGGATGCGTACAGATAGAAATCCACACGGTCAGAATGCTCTTTGTAGCTGTCAAGTCCGCCGAAATTATACTGCGGATTGTCAATGTAGTACTGGATCAGGTTACGGATCATATCTTCCGTGGTCAGAGCCTGTCCGTTTGCCGCTTTACTAATGGTGACCTTTACGATCTGCGGACCATATGCCGTCGTCTTTGCAATTTCGCCCGGGTTTACGCCGGAAACACCGTAAATATCCACTTCGCCCTTGCGGACACCGCGGGAGTAAACGGAATAGTTTTCCGATGAAAAGGTTTTCTTGCCGTTTACATAGGTAGATGGTGTTGTGACGCTTCCGCCGCCGCGGATCGCAGTCTCCAGTTTGGCTTTCATGAGTCCCCAGTCATTGGAGCTCCATACCCTGGAAAGACGTACCTGATCCGGATAATACACAGTCCCGTCTGGATTTACTGCGGAATTTCCACGGAGGAAGTTATCAATCTTCTCCTGGCTGAAGGTTCTCTTTTTCTTCACGGCCACATTATTTGCTCCGATTGTTGCCGGAATCTTTTCGGTCAGTGTCGTATAAGTTCCATCGCCGACATAGATCGGGTCAGATGTATCGGAGGATGCTCTCTTATAAATAATGTTGCCGTTCGCATCCGTCTTATTGACTACTTCCCATCCGATCTGCTGTTTTGTTGTTTCCTGTGTGGACAGGGAATCCTGACGGTAGAATTCGGTACCCTCCGGCAGTTTGGAAACCACAATATCAAATCCACCGTTTGCCGCGGTTCCATCGGAAGTCACGTTAAAGAACGGCTCATTCTCGGCGCCGATTGCTTCCTGTCCGTTGATATAAAGGTTTCTGGATACGGAAACGGTTCCCTTTCCGTCTTCCGCGCGGTTTACTTCATAAACGGAATCTGGATTTTCCGGATCATAGTTGGTATAGGCATTTGCCTTGCCGTTTACGGACAGCTCGTATCCTTCGGAACGGGAAAGTTCCTTAATATAATACTTACCGAGAATCAGCGGTCTACCAATCCAACTGTTGCCGTTGTTCTCCTCGTTGGCGTCATACACGCGCTCCGTGCGGCCGGCGATAATGTGTTCTTCTTTGTCATCTGTGTAGTCATCCACTGTCCAGCTGGTGTCATGGAAGTCGTTGACCACTGCATGGTTTTCTTCCTCGATCGGCTTTGCATCTTCACGGAAACGGTTCTTCGGTGCGCTGTCGTACCAGGCAGTTTTTTCGATCTTACCGGTCTTGTAGTTGTACACCACTCCCGGCGCTTCTGTATAGGCCATGAAAGAACCGTCGCCGTTGCGGTCGGTTGTTGCAACTGCCACAAGATCGCCCTCTTTATAGACCGTGCCAGTCTTGCCGTCCGGATGCACAATATCTTCATCCGCAAACAGACCGTATACAGCCCCTTCCAGGGAACCGTCACCGTTTTCCTGGGCGTAGGAATCGAACTGCTCAGACTGTGCATTGTCAAGGTTCAGGTCACGTTTATTGAAGTGAATCTCACCTTCCGTACGATGGTCGTAAACGCGCCATGCGTTTCCTTCGCCGTCGCGGTCGTCACAATGGGACCAGTTATCTTCCGGTCCAAGTTCCACTGCAAAATCATCGGTCTGTGCATCGGTAAATGCTTTTTCAAATACAGACTCAAAATCTGCAGAACCGTCCGAACCGCCGTCTCCATCGCCGTCATCATCGTCATCGGATGCGAGGCTGATGCTGTCCTCTGCGGAAAGGCCACGGAAGTTCAGAATGGAAGCGAGGAAGGATTTCTTTTCCGATGTTTTGTTTTCTGCACTCTCTTCAGTCGGCGCCTGTGTTTCCGCAGATGCGAAAGTTTCTTTTTCCACAGCAACGGTTGTTTCGCTGCTTACCGATGCTTCTGTCTGTTTTTCTTTTTCGGTTTCTTTGCTTTCTGTCTCTGCTTCTGTTTCTGTTCCTTCAGCAGTTTCCGTCTCGGTTTCTGCAGATACGATCTCTTCTGTTTCTGCTGAAGTCCCTTCTGCCGCATATGCCTTGATTGTCAGCAGGTCGGAAACACCGTCTTTGATTGCTGTGCCGACATTCTCTGCTTTTCCAAACAGGTCGAGATCCGGGACGGTGATGTTGTCGTCCTCATCCTCTTCTGCTTCGGAATCCGTTGCGTTGGAAGGGGTGGCAAAGGAACCGGTCAGGAATTTGACTGCGTCGAGGATCTTCTCCTTAAAAGCACTGAAGCCGGTCTTTTCAAAACCGTAATCTTCGCGGATATACGGCTCCAGCATGTACGCACTGTTATCATCGGTTTCATCCGTATCCACCGCGAATGCGGAAGACAACAGGGAAAGCATGGTAGTGCTGCCTTCATCATCTCCACCCGCGCTGACAGGTGCATTCACGCTGTCATTGATGGTGATGAACTTGTCGTATTTCTCATCGCCGATCGCGAACGTGGAATTTGCGCCGTTCTGAGAAGAATCGGTGGTGATCGCTTCGATCAGAACATCATCCGTATGGGTGTCATGGACGATATATCCCTCTCTGGCTTTTTCCTCTTTCCATGTGTAGGTATATTTTAAGGAAATGAACTTGTCATAGGTGTCCTCAGTATCCTGCTTACAGCCGGAACCTTCATAGGACGCTTCTTTATCAAAGCATTCGGTCGGTCCGCCGTTCGGTGTGGTGTCTTCGTCTCCGCCGCTTCCGGCAATCTCGCGGATCTTGCTTTCGTCCACGCCATCACCGAGCCAGTGGAAATGAACACCGTCGCGCTCTTCTGCTTTTTCCTGGCAACCTTCATAGTAACCGATCCATTTTTTAGCTGCAGCACGGTTCTGTTCTTTTGCTGCTTTCACTTCGTCGCTGTTATCCTCTCCGGTTTCCGGATCTGATTCCAGTTCCGGAACCGCCGTGAATTTCGGCGCCGGGTGACCATCGCAGTATGTCTTTTCATAATGATAGTTCTTTGGTACATCCGTCTCGATATGGCCGTTTCCATCCGTGGTGTAGGAGTTTACTTTGCGGAAATCATCCCACAGAACCGGTGACGAGGTGTACCCGGACTGCCAGTCATTGTCCGGATATTCGCCGGACTCAGATCCTTCGTAAAGCTGAACAGCGCCGTCATTGTCTGTATTGATCTCGTCCTGATCGTCGAATTTCTCGTACAGGTTGAACACGGAACCTTCCAGCGGTTCGCCTGTCTCATAATCCTTTTTATCCAGCTGCACGTTGTAGTCGGTCCGCCAGTCTTCCTGGTGACGGAATACACAGAAATGCAGATCGGTTTCCACTGGAACTGGGTCCGTGCTTGCGCCAAGGACGAAACACGGGTAGGTGTTTGTTAATGGGAGTGAATGTATTTTAATAAATGTCTGGTGTTTATCGGTTGGTCTGCGGTTTGTCGGGCAAAGCGCACATTTATACACTTCCATGATATCCGCAGCAAAATCCAACGGAGAATCCCAGGTTGTGTCCTCAACGGATACAAACGATCCTTTTGGAATCTCAAAATAACCATAAAGTGCCGGCGCCGCTCCGCTACCGTTATAGGTTGCTTCGAAATACGGGGCCGTGTCTCCGGATGCCGGGTGTCCTTGTATGGTCCAGCTGCCGATCTGCACAGGTGTCTGATCCAGGACAGAAAGGTTCTGCCACATTTGTCCGTTCCACAATTTTAATGATGCGGCATTATTATAGAACCATTCGGACATATTGATGTAATAAGTGTTCTGGCCGGTTTTTTTGATGTTTGAGGAACCGGAATCATCGGAATCGTTAGAGTCATCCACGTCATTGTCGAGATCTTCATCCCCATCATCCCTTCCAGGCTTACTGGAAGAATCGCCGGAACTGTTTTTGATCAGGTTCTTTTTGCTATCCAGTTTACCGGTTGTGTAATATGCCGCGTTATCCTTGATAGCGAGAGCGTTTTGCTGTACCATTTCAAGGGTTACTTCCTGACCGTCCGGAACAGAAACGATGTGCTTCTGCATATCAACCGGCCACTGGGCATAACCACCCTCACCGTATTCGTCAGCTGTGTAGGATTGACGCCAGCCGGTACCCATTCGTGGCAGGAGCCAACGAGTGCCGCGATCGTTGATGTAACTTTGACCGTTTCCAGGAAACAGGTAATCGTAATCGCACAATGCTGCTAAAAGTGGATCTCTCTGAATAATCGCTTCGCCCGCTGTACCATGGCGAACGATACCAAGTTCCGTTTCGGTCAGCGGCGAAAAACTGGTTGGGATATTATCCCAATAATTATGCCTAATAGAATCTCCTACGTTTTTCTCAATCTCATTTGCCCAGAACTTTGCTTCTGCAATAGCATCATCACTTAACCCGCCAGTTCCGGTTGTTGTTGCTGCTGCGATAGCGGCCCACAAGGTTTTTAAAACAATACGTTCATCGCCATTTCCAATCGTTTCCAGTAACTTCTGCTTATTAAACTCGATCGCTTTTTTCCAGTCATCCGATCCATGCGTAAGACCTTGGGTGAGGGTTGTTACGCACACGTACTGGTCTGCTTTACAGTTAGCACCTGCATCGCTGTACAGATGATTGTCTGTACAAATACCATAATCCTTGCTGTAGGCATATGATGTTAGTGATGCAAACTGGCTGATGTCAATCGTACCGGCCGCGAGTAATACCGCAAGTAGTCCGGCAACTGGACGCTTCCAGTTCCTTTTTTTATGTTTTTGCATAGATTCTCCTTCCTTTCTTTTTTATAGGCTAATTATGGAAGGAAAACATACGAATTCGGTTTTATATTAGTGTTTTTGTTTGTATACAAAAAAAGAACCTTCCCAATTAGGAAGGCTCTTTAAAAAGGTTCTATTCGTAATGGATGTATTCGCCGAAATTGTAGTTGTACGATTGTCTGGTTCCCAGTTTCGATGTTTCACGCCAGTCATCGGTCAGATTAATACCACCATTTTCGGCCATGTGAGGTACACCGTCTACCTGTACAATCCAACATGCATGTACAGTGTCGCCGACAATGGCACATTTTAAACCAAGCAGTGTTGCAAGTAAGTGTCCGGTATTGGCATAATCAATGCAGACTCCTTTTTTATTGAGTAATACCTGATGGTATGCATTATATGTATGCAGGCTTGGATTATTCTTTACTTCATTATCATACTGAGAACCCCTTAAAAGTTCCTGGATCTTTGCAAGTCTTTCCGGTTCCGTAGCGTGCTCGAAATCAAAACTGTTCAGCCAGTTTTTCAACACTTCACAAACATCGTTAAGAGCTTTTCTTTCTTCTTCTGAATACCAGCTGTCGTCATGCATGGTATTGGTCTGCCCAGTTAATTTGCTGATAATGTATGCATTATTAGGGGACACGATAAAACTATTATGCCCACGTAAATCATGATGACTCTTCTCATCTGTATACCAGTTGTCTGCATTAAGATTTTCAATATTTAACGCATACAGATCCACCACCCTTTTCAATGGGTAATTCGCATCATACGTCACATCACGTACCGTGCCGCCAGCATAGGTGGCGCCGATTTCTTCCGCTGTTGCGGTCTTGATTTTTCCATTATCATCCAGAACACGTCCAAGATAATCAATGGTTACACCGGCCGGCGTGGTCCAGGAATCAAACGTCGGATAGACCTGTGCATTCATATACATTTTGTCTGTATATCCGGCAGATTTATAATCACCTCTTGGACCATAATAATATAAAATATATTCACTACCGCCGCTTGTATTTTCCCACCAAAGATTGTCCCCTGCCTGTACTTTCTGTGTTGGATATACCAGTCCTGTTCCAACTGGATTTACTTTTGTGGTATTTTCAAGTTTATCGACATCCCTCATATAGCTTACAAGACTGTGCTGCTTCGCGATGGATTTTGCCGGGGTACCGCTATTTCCGGAATTTCCAGAATTTTTTACAGCCCCCTGTGTTTTTACCACACCGTTTTCTACCCACTGTCCGTCTGCATTTACGGTATAGCCGTCCGGGGTTGTGGTGTTGGTTAAGAGGTAACCGTCTGCACCGAAATAATAACTCTCGGAAATGCCGTCCCCATTACCATCCAGCCATTTCCATTCATTCTTCGGGTAGCTGCCGTTTTCATCCCACCAGTATCCGGTCGCATCCTGTTTCCATTGTCCTGCAAATGCAGTTGTCGCGGAACCGGCTGCCATAGCTGTTGCCATTGCAAGAGCCGTTGCTCTTTTTAAAAATCGTTTTCTCATTTTGCATCCTCCCATGTAAGAATTATTACTTTCTTATTTATGCATTCATTATAGCGTGTGGCAATCATTCTGGCAAGCTATTTGATTTCTGCGGATATCCAAATATGCGTTATTTTCATGTGCGTGTGATAACGATGGAGAAGGAATACGGATCAAAAGATATCTACATGTTCTCCACAATATCGACTACACCACTTTCTTCTTGCATATCATCCGTCTCAAGCTCTTCTGTTTTTTCAGATGTTTCCTTGACATTTTCTTCCTCAGCATCCGCATCTGTGTCTACGTCTACTAACTTATCTACAGCCTCATCATTGTTCGCTTCATCTATCAGAGCTGCCGCGGTCTGCTCCACCTCGTCATCCTGTTCCTGCATGGTTGTCTCGATTTCAAAGACCATATTGTTCTTTGTCAGCTTTGCAACGTAGCAGCCCGCAGTTCCGTTTCCGACCGGAATGTATACTTTACCGTCCATGGTCTCGAACTGGCGGATGTAGATGGTCGCATTCGGTTTGCCGGTGCCGTTCAGCTCCGCAACCAGCTGACCGTTATACATGTATCTGGTGGTGTAACAGTATTCCTCTGCCGCATCATCCAGGCGGTACAATTCTACGGTAAAGACAACACCGCTCTGGTACAGAATGAACTGTGTGCCATTACCGCTTCCCTTAGCGGAATCCACGGACATTTCCTTGTACTTATATCCTTCCGGGATCCCATATTCTACCCAGGTATTCGGTTTTGCATAGCCGGTTTTTTCCTCTCCGACCTGCGTTCCGTTGCATACGAACCGAATGGTGTAGTTCGGCTCGGTTACCGGAGTATCATCCTTTTTGGAATCATCGGTTCCAGATTTTTTCAGGGTTACGGTAAAGACCGTTCCGTCCTCGCTTGCGCTGAGAATGGTGCCGCCGCTTAAGACAGAGCCACTTCCGCTTGTTACTTCCACTTTATCCATTTCGTAACCGTCCGGGATATTCCAGCCATCAATCACCTGGTTCTTCGTGGTGGTGCCGGTTACGGAACTGATCTCTGATCCATCATAGACGAACCGGATGGTATATCCGACTGCATTTTTTCCGTAAGGAATGGTGCCGTTCGTATATGCCAGTTTCTTTGTGGTGTAGTAATTTTCTTCCGGCAACGTAAATTTCATGCCGGATGCCCAGCTGATGCCTTTGCTGCTGTATTTTGCATTGATCTGCTTATTGACCTCGGAAGCAATGTTGGATGCGTTCTTTGCGTCTGCTTCATTCGCAAAGACCACGCAGATACCGTAATTAGCCTGCTTATGGTCGATCCGGTCAGACAGGTATGCCACGATCTTCGCAACGGTTTCATCCACGGTTGTGTAATCCACAGCCAGCTTCCCATCTGCTTTATAGGAGGCAATCGTGGTTTCTACTGCCGCATCCGCCTCTGCGATTTTCTGGTCATTGTGTCCAGGGATAAGGCCGTATTTGTAATAGTCATATACCGCATTTCTGTCATATGTGGTTGCTGTTGCGCTGAGACTTACACTGTATTTATCCCGGCTGCCTTCTACGTTTTTCACCTGGTCATCCGTCATATTGACAGCGCCGCACTCAATGAAGGTCGCTCCTACCGGGATGGAACCGGTTGCGGAGCCTCCAGGAACTGAGTTTCCTGCATGTTCTTTATCTGCAAATGTCACATCCACCCAGTACCAATGACCATCCAGCTTGATTGCGTTGAAGGAATGTCCCGGTCTCTCCACAAACTTTACGGTCAGCCCGCAAAGCTTTGCAGTCTGCAGGAAAGCGTCCGCATAGCCATCACACATGGCTTTGCCGCTGATGATACAGCTGTAAGCGGTTGCCATGGTCCAGTCTTCCGACTGTTCGTATACGCAGTTCTCAGAAAGCCACTGGATGATCTTCATTTCTTTCTCGAAGTCAGTCATGTCATCCGCGATGTTCTCATCCTTGAATGTAAGAATGGCCGCTTTGGTTTCCGCCCATTCGGAAGAAGTCATCTTGCCAAGATTTCCATAATTTTCATCATGGACATAGCTGGTGTTCGTGTTTGATCCAGATGAAGAACCACCGGAACCGCTGCCGCCTGAATTACCGCCGGAGGAGCTGCTTCCGGAAGATGAACTTCCTCCAGAGGATGAACCACCGCCACTGCCATGTGAGGAACCGCCGCCTCCGCCGCCACTGGAACCCTTGCTTGCGGTGCTTGTACCAGTGCCACCACCCGGGCCTCCTGCAGAGCCGTGTTTGGCTGGTCTTTTGACTGCAGTGCCGCCCACCATCCATGCGCCATCCGCGTTTACGGTGAAGCCGTCAGGTGTGGTTCCGTTTAAAACGCACCAACCGTCTGCATCAAAGTAATAGCATTCGGCAATACCATCATTGTTTCCGTCCAGCCATTTCCATTCGCTTTTTGGATAGGAACCATCAGAGTTCTTCCACCACCACCGGCCGGCATTTGCGCCTTCACCGCAAATCCACGTTCCATTCGGTACCGCGATCCGGTCATCGCGGGTTTTCACAACACCGTTCTCCGTCCACGCACCGTCTGCATTTACGGTATATCCGTCGGGGGTCGTGGTTGCCGCAGCCATATAACCGTCCGAGCCGAAGTAATAGCATTCAGAAATGCCGTCCCCGTTTCCGTCCAGCCACTGCCAGCCGTTTGTATGGTATGCATTTACACCGGTCTGAAATCTCCATCCTTTTGTATCCTGCTGCCACTGCCCTGCGAATGCGGTGGTGGCGGAACCGGCTGTCATTGCCGCTGCCAGCGACATGATCATCGCCCGCTTGTACAGTTGTCTTTTTCTCATAAAAACCTCCCATTTGTTTTGCTTCTATTTTTCTGTTCATGTGTATATTATAACCTTTCCCATCATTTCAGGATTGTTTGGTGAATCTGCGGATATGAAAATTTGCATTATTTCCCAAAACAGCAAATCAGCGCGGCTCTTCCTGTGACTGGTATCATGGGAATCCTCGCGCTGATTAAATAAAAAGAAAGGATAAAGAGTAGTAAAGAACGCGCCATATTTTTTATATAGGGGTGGTGGTATGAAGTAGATGGAATGTTCATTGCTACGTTATAATTATGGAAGAAAAACTGTTAAAAACCGCAAACATAGAGCGTATTAATGTTTTTGAGTAAAAAAGAATATTTACAGAGAAATTTTATAGATAAGCGCGCTAAGACTCGTGACTTTAGTCATGAGATACAGCGCGCGAAACACGCAAGGAGGCTTTATGCTTCCTGCGTGTTTTACGCCACAAATACAAGCCCGGTATTCTTTGTGAGAATTCGTACTTTTACAGCCGGAAAATTCCGTTTTTCCTGGTCATAAGCACGATAATACTTTCCGTTCGTGATCTGGCCGGTCATCACATACCGTTTCCCTTCATACAGGAATACGGTTCCTGGCATCATGCGTCCCGGTGTATTGTAATATCTGGTGCTTTTGATGGCAGTAAGCCTGGAACGCATGGCATCCGCCTGCGTCTTCCCATGTTCCTTGGCCATATCCACATACCAGTCTTCCAATGAATCCGTCTTCTGATCCATCCGTTTCCGACGGTTTTGGGCTACCGCTTTACCGTCCAGCTTGTAGGTACGTTCCGTCTGGTGATGAATGATGGCACGGTTATGCTTCCGGAACTGCAGGATCTCAAACGGTTCGGTTTCCACCAGTGTCTCTTCCGGTTTTAGGTGGCTACAGGCAATGCAGTAGGCATCCACGTCATGATCTTTCCCCAAATGGTGTTTCTCACGGAATTCCTTCGTGTTCCATCCGTTTGTCACATGGAGATGGTCGGGAAACAATTCCGACAGCTTTGTGACGAGTTTCGGGATGATCTGGTTTAATACCGATGTGCCACCGTACTTCTTTAAGAGACCTGTCTTGATATCCGCAAGTCTTTCCGCGGCATCCGTATCCTTATGTACCCATTCATGACACTTTGGACAGAGACCGGCGATGTTTGCAATCGTGTTGCTGCCACGGCGGCTTCTCGGCACGATATGGTGATAATGGCCGATAGACTCTTTCCCACACAGTAGGCACTTCCCATCCTGTTGTTCTTTCACTGCTGCTTCCAGTCCGCCGGTTCCGCATAACGGACCGTGGCAGAAATCAATCTCCCGTTTCTTCATCTCCGGATTATCCAGCTGCATAAATGCAAACTTGTTGAGTTCTATGGCCACGTCCGTGACCGGAAGGATCTTTGCCAGTCTTACGAACAGGTTGATATGCGTCCGAAGCAGCTGTGTAGCCGTCGGTGTCAGCCATCCTTCCGGTCTCAGACGGTTGTTAAACCGAGATTCCGTGTTGATGATGTCCTTGACTGGCAACGGCTTATCACATCCTGGAAGCATTCTTCCTTCCAGATGCTTTGCCGTGGTATGCAGTTTCCTGGCGAGCCGCTTCCTTACCAGGCGTTCTCCCCGGCGGGAAGCTCTTCTGACTGCCATACGGTCTGCCATCAGCTTCGGGATCTCCTTATTCCGGGTTATGCAGTGGAACCGCCCCAGTTCCTTTCCGTCAAAACGGACGGCAGCCATTCCAATGTTGGTTCGTCCCGGATCCTGGCCTAACGTGACCGGCTGAAGGATACGGGTCCTTGGTTTGTAGGTAAGCTGAATGGTAAACGGCAAGGTATCCACTGCCTTTGCCTGTCCGGATTTAAGCATCCGGCGTACCTTGCCGAAACGGCAAGTTGGCATGAGCGGTTTCCCGTCTACATCCAGTACATATACGTATCTCATCTAATAACTCCTTATTTGTTGTAAGCCGGTATGAGCGGAAAACCGCACATACCGTTAAAGTTTCCATAGCATGGGCATGTCTAGCCGGAGCGCGGAGCTTGGAATCACCCCGCGGCGAATGACATGTCACTGCTCTGCTCAGTAACCCTTTCTTCCATCAGGACCTGCATCTGCAAGCCCGTGACTTCAGTCATGGGTCATTGACGGTTACTGCAAATTATTCCTGTTCCTGTGCCTGTATTTTTTCCTGTTCTGTCCGTTCAGGTTCCACTTCCCGTCCATATGCAATTTCAGCCTTGGTTGCGACTGCACAGAGTTCCTCGTGCTCATCCGCTGCTTCAAACGCATTAAGCGGTTCCTCGTCCACGAACAGGGTCGTTTCGCCGGTTGAAAGATCGAGATGCACTTCTTCCCGTGGGTTTTGTGCAGAGTATAAAATCATTTCTGTTTTTCTGTCGGAATCCTCCAAAAGATACCCGGAAAACCATTGATCCAGGTGCTGATTTTTCCATAGAGTTTCCGCCAGGATTTCCTTATCTGCCGGCTGCCGCTCCGGCTCTGTTTTCGTTGACAGTTTCTCCTGTTCCTCGCTCAGACTATGTTCCGGTACAAAAACATCTTTGGTGTATAACACTTCTCGGCTCAAAAGCGCTTCAATCTGTTTGTGGATCATCTGCTCCATCAGTTTTACACGTTCCGGCTCAAATTTTTCATCTCCACGGAAAGAAAACCGAAACGATTTCATGCCAATGAGGATCGCCCTGATTTCAGATGTCATTGCCTGCTGTCCAATTCTGGTAAAATCTTCGCCGATTCTTGGTCCGTAATCTCTCATTTTAGTTCCGATATGTTCCCAATCGCTTCTTTCGATGTATGGAAGCATGGATAAATTGAGATCAAATACCGGAGCCATGCGAATCGGCTTTTGCGTATCGTTTTCTACCAGGACGCCATGATTGCCTGCATGTCGGTCTACATTGAATGTCAGGGAATCCAGTACGATCATTTTCCGGAATAACGTTTCTGAACCGAGCTCCGCATAGAAACGCATCAGGGATTCCGGGGAGCTGTGGTTAATCGGAAATCTGGAAATTGGAACATAACCATACGTTTCATTCGTAAACAACGGACATTTAGAGGCCAGTTCCCCGTGCAGACGCACAAGCTGGTATGGAATGGCATCTTGTCCTAAAATTCGTTGTGCAACCTCCGATGCCATAACCTCACAATACGGTTCCAACCCGGCGTTCCTTGCTCCATCACTGCCACGTTTATACAGAAAGATCTGTCCGTCATCTTCCCGCATCCAGCATTTTCGAAAGCTCCCGTCTGTGGAAAGTTCTGGGCTGGTTTCACTCATCTTGATTCCATACAGCCCCATTCCTTCAAACGCCATTTTTGAAATTGTTTCGTCAAATGGGTTTCGATAAAACGAAATCTGCTCCCATGAAACATTTTCGTGTTCCGATTTGATCCAAAATGTATCGTTGATGGAAGCAGCGTGAGTTATTTTGATAAATCCTTCGGTTTTATCGCAGCCGCAGTCCGCCATAATCTGCTTTAAATGGGTGTTATGTTTCGATGCTTTTCTGTTCTCAATCCATTTTTCGATATAATCAAACCCGATTGGCAAAGGAGATTGTCCGGTGTACTCGAACCGGAATTCATCCCCGAATGTTCCGTGGCGCAGTTCAAAGGTTCCTACTTCCGCATTCTTATTCATTAAGTAATATTTCACGATCGCACCTCCTTTCGATATGATACAGTATATCATACAGCATTGCAAAATTATAGTCTGATTATGTAAATCACTCTTTTCATAACAGGTGATATGGCAAAGCACAGAACAAAACCGTGTGCCTTGTTTTGTTCCCTGATTTTCTTAATCACAACTTCCTTTCTTGTCATTGGATCGACATTTGACGCCATGCAGCATGTGCGTTTTGTAGTTACATTTTGAGAAACCATCCCGGCTCATTCGCATCACGCAATGAAAATACCGGCTTTTTTCATTTCTTTCTTGGTTTTCTCATTTTTCAGACGGAAATGGTTCTTGTGATAATATAGATCATCCCGTTCCGATACCGGCAATGACTGATGGAGAAAAGTAATAGGAATATCATACAGATCTCTCACTGCTGAGCCGAGTTTGAATTTCCCCAGCAACTTGTTTCCTTTTGTACTTGAGAACAGATCATAAAGCTGATGCACATCCGTAAATGGCCCAATCATCTGTAACATCCGACGAAAACAGATCTCAGCGCGCCTTCTGCTGCCCTCATCCCCTCGGGCAAAGAATCCCTTCTTAAACCGGGTAATCTCGCCGCTTAAAATGCGGTCATAATAATCTTCTACGGCTCTGTTTTCATCATAGTAATAACGATCCGGATAAAGCTTATGTACCAGATACTGGAGGCTTTCCATCGGTTCCAGTTCCACCGGGAACTTGATGCGCTGGCGGACCATGCTGTCCACTTTCAGACGCTTTAAGATCGCAGGATCAATGTTTGCATGTACCTGTTCCGGGGTCCAGCCCAGGTAGTACTCGAAGGCATAGCGGATGATTTTTAAGGCTCTGGCCTCATCTACCGGATTATATTCCTTCCTGCCATTCATGGTTGATTCAAACAACTCCTTGCCACAGGTTTCTTTCTGCCCTATCATCACAAGGTCATATAAATGAAGTTCTGCGTCCATGTTACTCATCCTCCCTTTTCCCGGAATGCTGCCGTCTGGCTATCCCTTCTTCAATCCAGTCGAAAATTTTGTAAGAATTGATGCGGGGACCGACAAAAAATGTCAGTCCTGCACATACCAGAAATGCTGTCATGCTCTACCTCCCGTCTGTAAATTTCAGCTCTTCGTTGATCTCCTGTTTCACCGTGATCATTCTGGAGGCTGCCTGATATGCGGCTTTCATGATTTCCGCATAGTTCGTAAAAATTTCTTCTCTGGTCAGCGCATCTTCCACCGTAAACTTGTCCGCGCCGGAACGCTTCAGGGCGCGTTTGCGCATGCGTGCAATCTGCGCCATGTTAATAAGGTAGGAGTATTCCGAAATACTCTTACTCATGAGTTTTGCCAGTTTGTTTAAGTTATCCACCGTGTCAATGGACGGCGGCAGATCCAGTTTAAACCGGTTGGATGCTGCAGCCATCAGTTCTTCCGGCGGCATGGAAAGCAGTTCTTCCATGGAATAATCATCAAAGCGTCTGGTACCGTCTTTCCCCATAGTTCTCTCCTATCTCCCCGCAACCTGCAGAATCATATTAAACAGCATGCTTCTGGACCCCGGATTGATGAGGGTCACCAATCCGATGAACACCAGAACCGTAAACAGAACATAGATAATACCACGCAGAAAGCCAAACAAATAATCTTTTGCATTCTTTTCACGTACCTGCATTCCGTTCCCGTCTTCTGGGATTCCGTTCTGTTTCTTTAATGTTTCCTGTTTCTTTTTTGCCTGTTCCTCTGCTTCCGTTAACAGCACGAGTCGTTTCTTAAATCTTCCCATTACTTACCTCCCGGATGACCGGTACTTGACTGCGGACATCACTTTTTTGAAACACTCATCCGCTTCTTCGGTCCCGGTGTCCGCCGGTTCAAAAGGATCCGGAAGAAATGGCAGGAACGATGTGAATTTTCCTTTGGTACCCATCAGATCAAGGATTTCATCGCGATCCTTTGTGCGGACAAAGTTAAAAATCCATACACTCCTGTCATATGTTTTGTCACGGAGCAGTTCTTCGCAGGCAAATACTTCATTGGCTTTCATGCCACCTACCAGAACAGAAGCACTGCAGTTTAAAAATTTTTTCCGGTCAAACCCGTCTCCCATCACATTTCCAAAGTCACATACCAGATAGTCATAGTGGGCGCCTCCTTCTGTTAACTCCTGCAACTTCGCCTCGCGGTAAGCCTCAATGCCACATACTTCCAGTTTTCCGGATTCCATTTCCCTGCAGTCCTCATACATGGAACGACAGCCCCAGAGATAGTCCTGTCCGTTTACTTCCACATATGCCGCGTTGTAGCCATAGCGTTTTAAAAATGCGACCAGTTGGATCGCTGCCGTGGTTGTGCCGATCCGCGGCATCACTCCGGCAATATGAATGATTCCTTCCATACCAATGCCTCCATTTCCCAGTTTTTCTTTAATTGTAATAATTATGGAAGATTTGATACAATCATCGGTTTCTGCGGATATGAAAAATGTCAGTATTTCTCATTTCTTGCACACATAACAACACACATGGGAAACTTAGAACCCGTGTGTGGTACGAATAGTGTTGGTTTGGATGGTTACAGTTGTGAAGTCGTCTCTCATGACTGAAGTCACGAGCTTCCGGTATCCGGCTGGATTCCGTTCCTGAAAACCCTGCCATGAAAGTGTCCCGGTAGCCGGATTTCCTGTCCGGTTGGAGTCTTTAGGACTCCCGGGCTGCCCTTCCTCCATACAGGCTGAACTCAGTGGCTTTGCCGCATTACGCCACAAGCACCGCATTCAGCTTAATAAGCGAGGATAAGGTACATTTGCTTCTATGGGCCAGTTCCGGTACTTTTGCCGTAACCACCTGCCCCACCGTTACCGGAAGGGTCTTTAAGAGTTCCCGGATATAATACCGGGAGCCGATATTATAGCTCGCGTTCAGGTCGCAGTTGTACTGCTTCCCTGTCTGGAACCGGCAGAGGCTGTAGCTTGGAAGATCTGCCTCTTTCCCTCTCATGACTCTGCCGCTTCCATCAAACGCAAGTCTGGATGTATTCCAGGCACAGACTCTGGCTACCCGGATCATGTTCCGGTGTGCTTTGTCCGTTACCATGGTCTGTACATACTTTGCCCGCCAGAGGTGGAGACGCTGCTTCTTGCTGCCGCGCTTCTTTCCGGCGAGATCCAGGTGTTCCATGACGATGCAGTCCACATCATATTTGACCGCTGTATCTACGATGAACTGTGCGGTCTTTACCGCAATGTCATCATTGATACCTTTAGCCTGTTTCCAGAGGCCGGGAGTCCGCCGGGCGCAAAGTTTCTGTGCATGTTTGATGTGGCCGATCGCATGCTCCAGAGAGTCGTATTCTCCCGGAAGGGAAAGAAATCCCCTGCCAAGGACCGCGCCCTCCGGAGTCATGATGCTGCATGTACACGTACTGTTAAGCCCAAGGTCTACTGCCAGGATACGGGTGTTTCGGATATCGGTATCTGGAAGTTTTACGGCTGTCTGAAATGCGAAGTCCAGAAACCACTTCTTCCCGCGTTTCTGTAAGGTCGGGACACATTCCTTGTAGTTCTTGCAGTGCTGTTCGATGTAATCCACATCACTTTTTCGAAGATCCACCAGAACCCAGTCCCAGGTGTTTCGGATAAAGACTTTTACCGCCGCCTGATACATACCGGTACGGATAAACATACCGGAACGGTACATGGCCGGATACACAAAGCCTGTCTGCGGCAGCGACGGTTTCGCACCGCGTTTCTCCGGCTCCGCTGCCTCCCAGTTTTCCAGGTTGCTTTGGTAGGAAGATACCTTGCCCAGTGCTTCCGCAATGGCAGCACGTCGTAAGTAACTGGGGAACTTGTAGAACGCGGCCGAGAAATCATATGGCACTGCTGGATTCTGCCTGGTCCTGACAGTAAGTGATTCCACCAGGTTTACCCGTTCCTTCTGAAGCTTTCCGGTGGATATCAGGTTCCATTCCGTAAGACAAACATCCACAAAGAAGGAGACGGCCTGACGGTACAGACGGACGGTCTCATCGAAGAGATGGTTAAAGCCTCTGGTTCTGACGCGGTACGTCATGCTGAGTTTCATACGGCAGCCTCCTTTCTGTGGTGATTATGGCGGGGAAATGCCGATTTCCGGCATTTGAGGCGTCTTACTCACGACTGAAGTCACGAGAATGCGACGCCGGAACTTTCAGATTGGTTTTGCGTGGCACAGTAGAGTTTTCAGATTACTTTCCCGCTCCCCGCGCTTTGTGGCATTTAAGAATTTCTCCACCATCCCCGGAACCGCTGTGATTACAACTTCCTTTTTTGCTCTCGTAATCGCCGTATAGAGCAGTTCTCTGGACGCCATGACCCCGCTTTCTTCCGGAAGAAGCAGGTGTACCCGGTCGCACTCAGCACCCTGTGATTTGTGCACCGTCAGCGCGTAGGAAAGCGTCATGCCGTCACAATCGCGCACCGGCAGGCACAACGACTTGTCCCGAAATTCAAGCTGCAGCTGACCGTCATGAATCGCTGTCAGTATACCTACATCCCCGTTCATATAGCCGCACGGATAGTTGTTATGATTCATAATAATCCGGTCATTCTCGTAAAAGGTGATATTTCCAACCCTTACGCATGGCCCATGCCCCGTAACCATTTCCTGCAAAAGCCGGTTTACGGCATTGCCTCCGGCCTTCCCTGGTTTAACCGGTATCATATACTGAGTGTCCTTACGCACTCCTTCCCTGCGGATCACGTTTAAGATGGCATCATCATCCCGTACAACATGAATCTGGAAATCCGCTCCCTGCACAAGCTGCTCGCCCCTGCGCATGGCAATGGCATTCTTGATAATGGTGCTGCCGGCTTTCTGACGGATGGTTTCCTTCAGATGAAAAACCGGAAGAATTGCAGATTCCGCCAGATCCCGCAGCACCTGTCCCGGCCCGACGCTTGGAAGCTGGTCGTAGTCCCCCACCAGCAACACCGTGGTTCCTGATGGAATTGCCGCGAGGAATGCAGCCAGCAGCTCCGTATCGCACATACTCATTTCATCCGCAATGATCAGATCATACGGCAACGGTTCCGGCCGGATGTCCCGGTTATACCATTTCAGCCCCATGGATTTATGCATGGTCATGGCCGGGAATCCGCTTACTTCCGACATTCTGGAAGCCGCACGCCCGGTCGGGGCACATAAAAGGATCCGGTCCGACGGATGGACATTCCGGTATGCCTGTACCAGACCGTTGATCGTTGTGGTCTTCCCGGTACCCGGACCACCAAGAAGCACTGCAATACCGCCGGAAGAAAGAAGTTCGAATGCAGACTTTTGTTCCTCGTTATAACAGATATGGTTAAATTGCTCCACATCCTCAATGATCGGGCCAAAATCAGTGGAGCACGGCTTTGCCGACCGCATCAGTCTTTTAAAATTGGCAACGATCTCTTTCTCCATATCAAAAAGCGTCCGGTCCGTCACAAACATCGTTTCGCCGTCCTGACAGAGCCGAATGGAACTGCTTGAGCAGAGAGCGATTTCTGCCAGTTCTTTTGGCACATCCATTGTGCTCTTTCCATATTTGTTCGCATAAGCACAGATCCATTCTACCATTTTGTCATATTCCATCCGTGTGTGGCCACCATGTTTCATTCTGCTTACAGCATGCCGTACCAACGCATCCAGTCTTTCAAATGCCCATGGATCCTGTCCAAAACGCGCTGCCATCCGGTCGCAGACCAGGAATGAAACTCCATACCGATAAAGGATAAAAGGGTTTTCCATGACTGTATTCAGACTGCCTCCATGGCTCATATATGTACAGATCCCGTTATACGGAACATTCATGGACGCCAGGAAATAAACCAGACGATCATCTTCCATCCCGTCACGCAGGAATCCGGCAACGGCATCCGCTCGTTGTTCCCCCAATCCTGGGATACCAAGCAGGGTCTGCTTCAGGTCGTCATTCATCCGTGCGTACCCGAAGATGTCCGACCCGATCCGCTGCACCACCTTTTCAGCCCATTCCGCTCTCATGCCGGACACACGGTTCGTCAGTACGTGTACCGCTTCTTCTTCATTTTCCGTCCATTGGCGGGCGCTCTGCAGTCGAAATGTCCCATCATAGGCATAATCTCCATCCAGCAGATAATTTGCCCGCACATCCGGGTTCCGGAAAAGTCCGACGGCTGTCACGCGTTTCTTTTCCGGTCGGATAAAAAAATCATAATAACCGATTCCCGTATCTGGATCACGCTGAAGTTCTTGTATGAATTTTCCTTTTAGCTGCATCTTCTTTCTCCTTTTCTGTCCGTATCGTACCATGTCCGTACCTATGTGCACCAATTCCTTCTTTCTGCGGATAAGCATTTTCCCTGCTTTGCAAAAAGAAAAACGGATTCCGTTTGGAACCCGTTTCTGTTCTTATTTTTTAACACCTGGGCCTGTGGCGCTGTCTGCCAGTTCGGAACTATCCGCGGTTTTCGAAGCTCCTTCCACAGTGCCATCTGCACCGATTGCGCGTCCGTCCGGCGCCTTTCCTCCGATCTGCATCTTTCCGTCTGCCTTGAAGTAATAATCCTTTCCACCCCAGGCTGCCAAGCCATCCGTTACCATGTAGCCGTCCTTATCAAAGAAGTACCAGGCATCCCCTTCCTGTTTCCAGTCCTGTTGGAGGTAGGATCCGTCTTCATTCCGGTAGAAATATCTGCCGTCTTCCGCCTGCTGCCATCCGGTGTTTAAATACGTCACCTGCTGGCTGGACGGGCTTTTTTCGCCTCCCAGGTAAGTCGTTTCGGTCAGCACCCTATATTTCTCTTTATTGGCGGCCGCCTGTTCCTCGGATACCTGGAAACTCCCTCCTTCCGTCCATTCCCCGAGTCTGCCATCTTCCGCAACCGGGCGTACTTTATAAGCGTAGGAGCCCGCTTTTGTCATGAATGGGCGGAAATCATACTGTACGCCGCCAGTCTGCGCAAGTCTGGTCTTATTTTTCGAATCTGTCAGCCGCAGTTTATAATACTGGGTACCGTTTGCCGCTTCCCAGATACCGTATCCGTCCTTGTTCCAGGATGCTGCATCCACGGTTCCAAGGTAGGATTCGATGTTATTCAGCTTTGCGGTAATAATCAGGGTAGAACCGTTATCCCGGCGGGATGCGCGCACGAACTGGGCGCCCTCACCGTTTAACTTGACTTTATCGGATTTGGTGATGTTGAAATAATAACCGTCATCCGCGGACAGTTCCACCACATAGGTTTTATTATCCCCTTCGTATTTTTTTGATTCGCTCTCATCCCCGGAATAATACTCTGAAGCTAAAGATACGCTCCCTGCCGAATAGTGGTTGCCGCGGGTATCCGCCTCCACATCCGGTTCTTCCTCTCCGGAATCTTCCGCGTGGAAGGAAATACTCACACTGTTGATCTTTTCTGCTGCATTTGCCGTCAGTGGCACTGCCATGACCACGGCTGCCGCCATGGCCGGCCATAACCATTTTCTCATGATGCCTTGTCCTCCTCTTTCTTTTTTGTGTTCTGACAAATATATTCATATATCTGCCGGATACATCGGTTTACGTTGTTCTGATTGATAAATAAAAGTTTTGCGTCCTTGTTCTTAAAATCCAGACATTTGTAATACATACTGTGGTTTGCATGCTGTAAATGGTACACCACAAAGTTTGCGTTACGGAACACGGACTGGGGAACTGAATACTCCCTTGGTTCGATAAACCTGGACTGCGGGAATTCCACCTTCATTGCCGTGCGCCATGAAGGATGTCCGCATACAAAGATAGTTCCGGCATCCACGATCGCTTTCTTCATTGCTTCAATCTCCCCAGTCTTGTCCGCAATATCCGTATCATCCTCTTCTGTTTCCTGTGCGGACAGCAACTGTTCCATCATTTCTTTTAACTGGGCATTTTCCGCAACCAGTGCACTCTTTCTGTTTTCTGCTTCCTTTTCCAGTTTTCGGCTCTTTTCCTTTTCTGCGCCAATTTTCGTCACCAGTTCCCGGTTCTTTGTGCGGAGCATTTGTATTTCTTCCGTATCTTTTTGCTTCTGCGGACCGTTTTTTATTTCCGGTACCGAAAGCTGTGTTGTTTCCGACTGCATTCCTGTTTCCTGTATGTTTGATAAAACCTGCTCCAATACATTTTCCGCATTGATGGCGCGCCTTGCAAGGATACGAATCAGGAGAGCTGCGATTTTTTCCCACGTATGAAGGGACTCCCACATATCCGGTTTCAGATCCTCTTCCTGTACATCTTCTTGCTGAGCGCAGGCGGCGTTTACTGCCGTCAGATCTTCCGGGTATACCTCTGCGTTGTACAGCTCTTCCACACTGAGTCCGGAATTTTGCATCATACTGCAGATAAAAAACAGGTAATCTGCATTTGTATTATGTTGCTCCTTATCGAATGTCCGTTTCGCCTCTTTTTTTACTTCCGGATCCTCATCCCATACAGTCCCGGAAAATCCATCCTCACGTTCTGCTACTGCAGGATGTTCCAGGGCTTTTTTCATCATATTCGTACAGGTATTCGGCAGCTGCATAAATGGCCTTAAAAACTCATCCGGCCCATCCGGCAGTGGCTGGACGGCAAGTGGGAACTTCGGCATTTTTGAGAAAGCGCCTTTTTGTTTTTGTTCTTTTTCCAGTATCTGTCTGGTCGCCCTTGCAGTACGGTAATAGAATATTTCCGTTGCCCCCGCAACATTTCCAATCAGATCTCCGAACCGGATTCCTGTTTTTGCTTTGCACTTTTCTGGTATTTCGTTAAAATACGGCAACGGGATGTTACGGCGGACGTGTTCAACAAAATCACGGACAACCGCATCCAGGCTTGGAGTTGTAAAGTCCATGGTTGTCCTATTAAAATATAATGACAGCCAGGCCGTGGCAATGTGTCTGGTATCAAATGCCCAGGCAGTCAATACAGCTGCCATATACATGGTGCCATCCCCTTCCATGCATGCATTTGGTTGGGCTTTCTTTAGTAATTTAAACACCTGTTTCCATGTCTGACTGTTTTCATAGAGGCAGATCATGACGATTTCCCGGTATCTCACCCTTGCTTGCGGTGTCAGCGTTTTTGCCAGTTCTTCCATTCCAAATTCACGATAGCGGTCTTCCACACCCGGATCATCCATGTGGTATGATTGATAGACCCGATCAATCCGCTCATGGATACCGGGACAGGATGCGAGGATATATGCCAGAAACGGAATCACTTCCGGATGCATCTTTTCCATGGTCTTCAGATTTTGTTTTTCCTGTTCTTTGAAAATACGGATATCTCCGATCAGCGCGTCCAGCTTTTTATAATATGCTCTCAGTTCCAATGTTTGCTCCTTTCCGACGGCATACAGGCTTTCCTGTGTGCCGTCCGTACATTTATCGTTCCGGTTCTTCATGCTCGTTATCAACCGGGTTTCCGACCTGTATTGGGTAGAAGGAAAATACTTTCATGTCATTGCCGATTGCTTCCACCATGGAAAGGAATTCCTCTCTTGCATCTTCCATCCGTTCATAACTTGCAATCACCGCCCCGGAGTCCGGAAGTTTTTCCGTTCCCCGGTATGCGCGGATGGAAAAGCGGTTGGTTTTGCAATCCGGCCGGTTTTTCCGTATGTGTTCCGTGTCATTCACGATCATGATGTCACTGCAATCTTCAGTCTTGAAAAGTTTTGTTCCGGTCTGATCCAAAAGATACATTTGATTCGCCTCCTACAGTTTTGATACAAGCAGTGCTGTAGCCGTATCCACACCTGCTACAAATGCGCTGCAGACTGCCATGGAAAGCATGACAACCGCGGTCCCCTTGGCGGTTTCCAGCTTCGACGGAAGTGTCAGGCCGACCGGCTTTTTCCAGTTTTTCCACGTCTGTGCGACTTTTTTATGAAATGCCAATTTTTCTTTCTGCTTTTTTTCTTTTCCCATTCTTTTCCTGCCCGGCACGGTGCCGGGCGCCTCCTTTCGCTATCGATACGTTTTGGCAAGACCTGCCGGGATCAGAAAATTCTTTCTTCCCATGGACCGTAATGCAAGGCCTGCGCGTACTTTCTTATACTCTTCCAGCGCTACGTTTGCGCAGATGAAGCTGGATGTTCCCGCAATGGATACGGAACCGATCCCTGCCGCATTGCAAATGCCGTATGAGGCAAGTACCACCGCTACCATAATGAGGTTGCCGCGCATGGCTACTTTTCTGCTGAGCCGTCCGATGTAATCTGCCGTCGGTCTTCCCGGGCGGATTCCCGGGATAACTCCACCCTGTTTCTTTAAGTTATCCGCAATTTCTACCGGATTAAATCCAATGTCCAGATAAAAATAGGTAAACAGAATAGTGAGTATCAGGTAAAGTGCGGCACCGACCGTGTATTTCGGCATATCCGGTCTAAACCACATGGAGGTGTTTAAAGCACGGATCACCTTTCCAATCAGTCCTTCCTGCAGCTTTGGAACAAACTGTGCGACCAGGATCGGGAAACTCATCATGGATCCGGCAAAGATTACCGGCATGACGGAACAGGTTAATAACGGAATCGGAAAGGTACTGTCTGAACCGGCCACCGTTTTCCTGGTCTGGACAACCTGCAGTTTTTTCACCGTTTCCTGACATACCACGCAGATTGTAAGCACTGCCACTGCCAGTACGGCTGCTGCAATGCAGGTCACGATCATCCCGGTGCGGTTCTTGACCGATGCGTATTCCCAGATACCGGTCAGATCGGACGGGATGGATGAAACGATGTTGCAGAACAGAATCATGGAGATTCCGCTCCCAATCTCAAGCTTTTCCAGGAATTCCCCGAGGAAAATGATAAAGATGCCGCCGACGGACCAGATCAGTGTTGCTGCCAGGACGGTTTTCCAGTTATACGGGTCAAGCAGGCCCCGCCCGCCAAGGCCAATGGCCATGGAAACTGCCTGGAGAATTCCCAGTACGCCTCCTGTGATATTGATCAGCCGTTTATAACGATCCATTCCTGTTTTGCCATCTTTACGCATTTCTTCCAATGCCGGGAACACCACGGTAAGAAGCTGGATGATAATGGATGCAGTGATGTATGGACTTACGGATAGTGCAAAGAATGACATCTGAAGCATCGATCCACCCGTGATGGAATTGAAGAATCCAAGCCCGTCCACGTTTAACAGTGACTGGATATAAAGTCGGTTTACAAACGGTAATGGGATGTTGGATCCCACCCGCACAAACGCCATGCTGAGAATGACAATCGCAATTTTCTGCCACAAAGGAAGTTCCTTTAAGCGGCGTGTCATGGATTTGTAACTGTACATTTAAACGTCCTCCTGTTCTGTTTTGTTTCTTACTGCACGCAGGCGTTCTGCCGCCTCCTGTCTCTGCTCTTCCGTAAGTTCCCGTTTTACAATGACGGAACGAGCTGAGATTAGCCGTTTCTTTGTTCGGTAGGTTTTGGCAACCAGATTGCCTTCCCGGTCCCGTATAATGCCCGTGCATGTCCAGTCCGGGCAGTCCGGGTTTTCCGCAAATTTGTCATATTTCGTCATCATGGTACTGTCGGACGTATAGATTTCCGCGTACTCACTGTCACGCATTATGTTAATGGATGTTTCCTGTTCCGCAATGCTTACTCCCATCCCTTGCCTCCTTTCTCTTTCCAAAAGATCCCGAAGTTTTTACACGCTCCGAAGCAATGTTCCATGCGTCCCTTCAGGGCTTTTGCTGCTTCCCCGCCAGCGCATACAATGTATACGACCGTTTCGTCCGGGCGCAGGGCCTTCATCCTGCCGTATAACGCACACACGTCATCAAAGCCATAGATTTCCTTGCCTGCCAGAGTAAAATCATACACAGCAACCATACCGCGTTCATCCCGGAAACGGAACACATCGGCTTCCGGTTCATCTCCGTATACCCGGTAGCACCGACGTTTTCCCATGTTGCGGTACATAGCCAGTTCCATGGCATTACGTTCCTTCCGAATCCTATCGTTTGCCGCCGGCCCCTGGGTTTCCGGCTGCTTTGTCATAGTTTCGGTACAAGTCTTTGTTATTTCCGGTTCCGGGTCTGACTGAGCCATTGCCATAACCGCCCTCTGCATTGCCATAGCAGCTTTCTGTTCCGGCATCTGTTCTGTCTGCGTTTTTTCAGACTGCGTTTTTCTTTTTTCATCTTCTTTGGTTCCGGCAATGTCTGTGTATCTGCCGTTACCGACTCAGTGTCCTTTGCAACCGCTGTCTTTCTGGCTTCCGGCTTCGTGTTTAAAAATTCCTCCGGAATATGGATGTTTTCCTTCGGCACTGTCATCAGGTCTTCCTGATTCTCATGACTGAAACGTTCCAGATATTGCTGTCGTTTCTCCGCATCTTTTGCCGCTTCCTGCAGTGTCTGGATGCAACCGTCAATTTCAGTTCTGAGTACTTCCGTTGTTTTTTTCGGCGGTTGCGTTCTTTCTCCAGTTTCCGGATGAATTTCCGTTTCGTCCTGTTCATATCCGGCTGCCATTTTCAGTTCCCTTAAGGTAACAAGTCCCTGGGATGATGCCGCGATCTGTTGCATAATGCCGATGCTCGGCGGCTTTTTCACCTGCATGGTCATCAATCGGTCTATGTACTCGCTATTCAGCTTTGATAGCCTGCAGTATTCAAATGGCGTTTTTTCTCCCATGGCCTGCTTGACCAGCTGGGACATTTTCTGCTTGTCAAATTGCTGTTCCAAATTTCTCCCTCCTTTGTTCGTGATACGGAAAAGTATACTGCGTGTTCCGTTTTTCATCGATTTCGCGACCTTTGCGGATAAGCGATTCAGTACTTTTTTCCTGTGGAAATTATGGACAGAAAACACTCCTTTTTGGTTTCTTTTACAATGCTTTTGAAATATACGATTTTACAATATCCGCAGAAATTCATTTACTGGGCCATGATATATTTCGTGCTATAATAGGCACATCACAACAGGAAGGAGCTGGCCGGGGTTCTCCGGCGGCATGAAAATTAAATGGACAGCATTTTAGAAAGAAAACAGAAACGGATCCACGAGCTGGACCGTGAAATTGAAAAAGCAGGTCTTGAGTGTGGCTGGGATGATGGCAGCGGCACCTTTGAGGTCTTGGACCGCCTGGCAGAAGTCACGGCATCCACACTGGAACAGAAACGTGCGGATAAGCAGCCGATCGGACGCGAACTGGAGGTCCTGCGTATGATGCATGAACGCAGCCGGCTGATCCGTGACCTCGAAGCTGGAAACAATAATGAGAGGGGAAGATAACCATGAAGAAAATGATACTGGTATGGCTTGCGATTCTTTCTTGCGGTGTCGCATTTCTGGCGTTTTTAGCATACAAAGGAATTCCCGCGTCGAAAGAATCCTGGAAACATGCGATCGTCGAAGAAGCAAATTAAGAAGGAGGAAAACTAAATGAGCTATCAGACAGATTTGGAGTTTGCCAGAGGTAAGGCAAATGCATGGAAACATTTACAGGAAAAAGCGGCGAATGGCTGGCGTCCTGCTTATGCAGAAGAGCTGGAGCAGTATGCATGCCGCAAGCGCATGAAGGCTGAGGATGAGATGCAGAAAATCCTTGCAGAGATGCCTTCAGAGGAGGATTTCGCAAAGCCAGAAGGTGGCAGAAAAATCACATTAACCAAAACCGGCACCAACATTTGTGTCGATTCGAATCTCGAAGATCAGGATTTGATGAGTGCTCTGGCAGTGATGATCAGCTATGTAGGCGGACATTTACAGGATCCATCACAGATTTCATATGTCTGCGGTCTTGCATGTGGTGATGCTCTTAAGATGTTGGAAGAGAAGGGATTAATTCGGTCAGACTCTGCGCAGGATCAGGCAAATCCTTCCAAGACTAAGCAGGTATAGGCATTCTTTCTGTGTTGGAGACTACAACCACCTTATGTGTAACTGGCAACCGAGCGCCGGCACCTAGAACTTACAAAAAAAAGAACCGAGAAGAAATATTCTCCCTGGTTCTTTTTTCATTTTCCTGCCTATGCAATCTGTGCCGGGAAGAGGATATCATACATCTCCTCTTCTGTTGCGATCCAGCCCATGGCCATCTCATAGACTTCGTCAATAAGATCCCATTTTGTCTGGGTTTTATTGAAGTCTCTGATAAAGCCGGCAAGGAAACTGCATCCGCTCTCACGGTTCAGTCTTACGACCTGACCGATCAGGCGGGTCAGCACCTGTACCTCCGTCTCGCGCCGGATAACAATGCGTTCCGGTGACATCGAGTACTCGCTGGTTCGCGCCTGGAAAGCGTAGAGCTGTGCAATGCCACGAATTAATTCACGAAACTTTGCGTTAAGCTCCTTGTCCTCGGTTACCATTCTTTTTGCTTCGATTGCGTTAATATACATATAATTCCCCTTTCTGCCGCTACATGCGGACTTACATACGCGGGAAACCGGCATGAAAACTATTTCTCAATGCCTATCCCTGTCTGGGAAAATTATGGAAGCGGATGTATTGCGTTACTGCCCGATGAAAAAGATACGGAACAGCCCGATCACAAGCAGGTGTACCGGATAAAAGGCATAGTAAAGGTATTTGTTGCCGTGCACCTTTCCGCGTTTGCCGTTATAAGAACGGATCAGGTATATGTATATCCCGCTGATGGTCAACCCCAGCAGACAGGCAGTGAAGCCGGCACCGTACAGCTTGTACACTCCAAGGAGGATTACTCCTGACCCGACTGCCGCCTGCACCCACGGATCTCCGAAAAAGCATGCATACAACGCCAGAACGCCGATCATGCCGTAATCGGCATGCAGCAGTCCGGCCACAGCCGGTGTTGCCAGGAGCGCCATTCCTTTCATGAACGGATTTTTTACATTTATTGCCAGCCAGTATGCGGTTACTGCCAGCGCCAATGTGAAGTACACATTTTGATTGTGTGGCCAAACCGGATACCCGAAGGCGGTCAGGTCAAACGGGATCTCCGAAAGCAGGGCAAATCCCCACAGTGATGCTGCATACTGTTTGATATTATGGGAATGCCACACACCCTGCGCTGTTAAAAAACAGTACAGCGGAAACGCAAGGCGCCCGATTGTTCTCATGCAGAGGTACTGCTGTAAAAGCGCGTCCGTTACGCTGGTTTTCATAAGTGGCAGCAGTATCCCGTCCGCCACGTGATCCAACAGCATGCAAACCATGGCGATGTATTTGAGCCGCATGCCACTCAGCTGCAGACCATTTCTTTTCTGATTCTTTTCCATTTTCCACACTTTCTTTGGCGTAAACAAAAAGAGAGGCACCTGCCCCTCTTTTTTTTGCTCCTCAGATAACTTTAGATGTATGCGTCAATCGGTTCTACCTTATCCGCAAGTTCTTTCAGCTCATCATAATGTTCGCCAAGGCTTAAGAAGATATCGTTGGCCTCATTGCTGTTGCTGATTACTTCGTTCAGACGATAATAGAAGGTATCCGCGGAATCGGTGATCTGGAAAACGGTCAGGATATAGGGTACCATGGCATGTTTTGCGCCGTATTCGGTTGCCAGCTTTTTAAATGCTTCGTATGCTTCTCCTTCAATGCCACCACCGTCAAAATCATCCGGATATACCCTTGCATTGACACGGTCTGTCTGATCGTACACAATCTGGGCGGTCGTTTCGGCTGTTTCCTGTGTCTGACCGAAATCTGTGCTTTCATCTGCATCCGTGTTGTCTGTCGAATCCGTAAGCACTTCTTTTGTGGCGACCTCCTGCATGGCATTGTCCGGTTCCATATCGGTTCCGTGTACGACTTCTTCTTCCGGGGCATTCATGAAGGCATCGTCAGGATGATTGGCCTCGTCCGTTCTCTGTTCCGGCGCAACAGTCTTCTGCTCCATGGTGACCGTCGCTTCCGTGTTTCTGGTCTCCGGTTCTGTTACGGTTGCCGGTTTTACGGTTTCTTTCTCCTTACGGCTCTTTCTTACAGATGCCTGTTTCTTCCCGGATTTCTTGTACGCCTCCAGGGCATCTTTGATGTTTCCAGCAAACAGAAGGGAATATTTTCCATTTTCCACCCTGCCGGTATTTAAAAGCGTCTCGTCATCGGTGATCAGAATGCCATCCGTGGCCAGCGCGGATAAAGATCCGGCAATCAGACCATTATCCAGGATCGGATTACCGGTCTTTACGAAACTGACATATTCCAGTTTCAGCCCGGCGCCGGAAAGCCAGATGTGATCCGCTACGGACAGGCTGTCTTCCATCTGACAAAGCGCCTTTAACGGTGCTCCTGCCAGTTTCTTTGCTTCGTCTTTCTCCTTCAGCAGTTTTTCCAGTGCTAATGCGATGTACATATATTTCTCCTTTCTCTAGGCCACGTGGCCGGTCAGTATATCATAAAGTTCCGTTGCCTGTCCGGCCACCAGAGTTGTGTTATGGCGGACATACGGAAGCGTTTCCCGTGGGATTTCCATCATTCCCTGACGTTTTAAGTCCAGGCAGGTGCGATTTGGCTTCAAAATAAACTTAATCACGCCGCTCTCTAAGACAAATGGGGAAGCGATGATGTTTAGTACTGCATCCCTGTCTTTTAATGACATGCAACTGCCTCCTCCATCTGACAGGATATTCAATTCCACCGGATAAACAATCTCTCTGTCCAATGCAAGGGAAGTCAGAAAATACTTTGCGGATACAAAGACCCGCTTGGTAGTCGGGGTTCTTTTTTCTTTCTGATCACGCATTTTCTTTTTCCTCCATTACGCGGCCATTCTCGCGGATGACACGACTGCCACTGATCTCATAAACCTCACGGGTTTCAACTGTTCCGTCTGCACGTTTTTTCTGATATGTGCGGCTCTGAATACGTCCGTTGACGGCAATTCGGTCTCCTACCTGACAGCCAGCCGTCAGATCTGCCAGCCTGCCCCATGCAAGTACCGGAATATAGTCCGATTTTCCGTATGGACGGTTTACCGCAAGCAGCAGGTCCGTAATATGGCGTCCACTCGTTTTCTTGATACGGAAGTACGGCGGCTTGCATAAG
>ENA-UOJV01000698-UOJV01000698.1-human-gut-metagenome-genome-assembly--contig:-C82-NODE-698-length-46058-cov-16.829489_pt1 | contig 46058 bp, 37 predicted proteins | sample MGYA00242356_ERZ723903 | MGnify/ENA metagenome assembly ERZ723903
ACACCGAGCTGGAGACCCTGAACAGCATGGTACCCATCTGGAAGAAGCAGAAGAGTGAAGTCACCGACGAGGAGTACGCCAGCTTCTATAAGGATAAGTTCAACGACTACGCCGACCCCGCCCGGGTCATCGTCAGCCGCACCGAGGGCACCGCGAACTACAACGCCCTGCTCTTCGTGCCCAGCCACCGCCCCTACGACTTCTACACCAAGGACTATGAGAAGGGTCTGGCCCTCTACGCCTCCGGCGTCCTCATCATGGAGAAGTGCGGCGACCTGCTGCCCGACTACTTCAGTTTCGTCAAGGGCATCGTGGACAGTCAGGACCTGAGCCTGAACATCAGCCGCGAGATGCTGCAGAAGGACAGCCAGCTCAAGCTCATCCACAACGCGCTGGAAAAGAAGATCAAGAACGAGCTTCACGCCATGCTGGCCAACGACCGCGAAAAATACGAGAGCTTCTGGAAGGAGTTTGGCCGTCAGCTGAAGTTCGGCGCTTACTCCGACTACGGGATGCACGCCGAGCTTCTGCGCGACCTGCTGCTGTTCTGGTCTGCCAAGGAGCAGAAGATGGTCACGCTGCAGGAGTACGTCGAGAAGATGCCCGCCGAGCAGAAGTACATCTACTTCGCCGCCGGCGACTCCACCGACCGTCTGGCCAAGCTGCCCGCCGCCGAGCTGGTCATGGACAAGGGCTATGATGTCCTGCTGCTGACCGAGGATGTGGACGAGTTCTGCCTGCAGATCATGCGCACCTATCCCCGCAAGGATGCCGAGGGCAAGGACGGCACCGTGGAGTTCAAGAATGTCAACAGCGGCGACCTCGGCCTCGAGACCGAGGACGAGAAGAAGGCCGCCGAGGAGGCCAACACCGCCAACAAGGCCCTCTTCGACGCCATGAAGGACGCTCTGGACGGCAAGGTCAAGGAGGTCAAGGTCTCTACCCGCCTGAAGGATCACCCCGTCTGCCTGTCTGCCGACGGCCCGCTGTCCATCGAGATGGAGAAAGTCCTCTCCAAGCAGCCCGGCAGCGAGGGCGTCAAGAGCGACAAAGTTCTGGAGCTGAACGTCAACCACCCCGTCTTCGCTGTGCTGAAAGCCGCACAGGAGGCCGGCGATACCGACAAGCTCAAGAAATACAGCGCCCTGCTCTACGCACAGGCACAGCTCATCGAGGGCCTGCCCGTGGATGACCCCGCCGCCTATGCCGAGGCCGTGTGCAGCCTGATGCAGTAATGCGTTTCCGGCCGGAGGGCTTTGCTCCCTTGCTCTCCGCCCGACATCATACTCTCTTCCCTTACTATCCTTTCACCGAAGTGCCGCGTTCCGCCCTGCCGACGGAACGCGGCCTTTATTTTTTCTCCATATCATCCCTCCGCCTCCGTCGGGGCGCAGCAGGCAGAGGTTTTTGTGCAGTTACACAATGCTTTTTCGGTTTCGAAAAAACTTTTGTCTCAGTTGCATTTTATCCCGGAGCTTCGCTCCGCTCCCCCGTCGGGCAGCCCCAGCAGGGCTTTTTTGCAACTTTTCATTCAGATGCAACAATAAGACATGGTTTTTTGGGGGCAAATCCTTTACTATAGGGATAGAAGCGGGTGGTTCCCGCACCACCCAGAAAGTAAAACGTATCTGTCAGGAGGAAGATTCCATGATGAAGTCCATTCCCGTATGGAAGCAGGAGCTGTCCGGCGGCACCCACGCCGCGCGCCTCGCCTCCCTGTATTGCTGCGCACCCGCCGAGACGGCCTCCGAGGCCGCCCGCTACGCCGCCGTGCTGGACGGTCTGGAAAAGACCTTCGGCCCCCACGCCGAGGCCGGTCTTTACAGCGCCCCCGGCCGCACCGAGATCGGCGGCAACCACACCGACCACCAGCATGGCCGTGTGCTGGCCGGCAGCGTGAACATCGACATGATCGCTGCCGCCGCCCCCAACGACAAGGGTCAGCTCCGGGTCCAGAGCGAGGGCTACGACCTGTGCATCATCGACCTCGACGACCTCGAGGCCCGCAAGGAGGAGGAGAACACCACCGCCTCCCTGCTGCGCGGCGAGTGCGCCGCCTTCACCCAGCGGGGCGCAACGCTCACCGGTCTGGATGTCTACATCTCCTCCAACGTGCCCAAGGGCAGCGGCGTCTCCTCTTCTGCCGCTTTCGAGGTCCTCATCGGCGTCATCCTGAACGACTGCTTCATGGCCGAGAAGGTCTCCCCCATCGTCATCGCCCAGATCGGCCAGTGGGCCGAGAACGTCTACTTCGGCAAGCCCTGCGGCCTGATGGACCAGATGGCCTCCAGCGTGGGCAACATCATCACCATCGACTTCGCCAGCCCCGCCAAGCCGGTCGTCGAGCCGGTGGCCGTAGACTTCTCTAAGGCGGGCCTTGCCCTCTGCATCCTCGACTCCGGCGCAGACCACGCCGACCTGACCGATGAGTACGCCGCCATCCCCGCCGAGTGCCGCGCCGTGGCCGCTGTCTGCGGCGGCGAGGTGCTGCGGGATGTACCCTTCGAGACCTTCCTCGCAAAGCTGCCCGAATGCCGCAGACAGTGCGGCGACCGGGCCGTCCTCCGCGCCTTCCATATCTACGCCGACAACGACCGGGTGGCAAAGCAGGTGGCTGCTCTCCGCGACGACGACTTCGACACCTTCCTCCGCCTCGTGAACGAGTCGGGCCGCAGCAGCTGGGAGTACCTGCAGAACGTCATCCCCGCAGGCTACAAGGAGCATCAGGAGGTGGGCGTCACCATCGCCGCCGCAAAGCATCTGCTGGGCGGCAAGGGTGCAGTCCGCGTCCACGGCGGCGGCTTTGCCGGTACGGTGCAGGCCTTTGTGCCCGTCGAGATGCTGGCCGAGTTCAAGGCCGGCATGGAAGCCATCCTCGGCGAGGGCCGCTGCCACGTCCTCTCCATCCGTCCGGAGGGAGGCGCTGTTCTATGATTTCCACCGCCATCCAGCAGCTCGTCAACTATGGTCTGGACACCGGGCTTATCCTGCCCGACGACGAGATCTACATCCGCAACCAGCTCCTCATGACCATGCAGCTCGACAGCTTCACCGAGCCGGAGGGTGAGGTCTGCTACGCTGACCTCGAGAGCATCCTGAAGGCACTGGTGGACGATGCCGTGGCCCGGGGCGTCTGCGACGACAGCCCCACGGCCCGCGACCTCTTCGACACCAAGCTCATGGGCGTGCTGACTCCCCGCCCCAGCATCGTGCGGGCCAACTTTGAGGAGCGGTATGAGACGGACGGCCCGCAGGCCGCCACCGACTGGTTCTACCAGTTCAGTCAGGACACCGACTACATCCGCCGCTACCGCATCAAGCGGGACCTCAAGTGGGTCACCAAGACCCCTTACGGCGACCTTGACATCACCATCAACCTCTCGAAGCCCGAAAAGGATCCCAAGGCCATCGCGGCGGCAAAGCTCGCCCCCCAGAGCGCCTACCCCAAGTGCCAGCTCTGCGTGGAGAACGAGGGCTATGCCGGCCGGCTGAACCATCCCGCCCGCGAGAACCACCGCATCATCCCGCTGACCATCAACGACAGCGCGTGGAATTTCCAGTACAGCCCCTACGTCTACTACAACGAGCACTGCATCGTCTTCAACAGCCAGCACACCCCCATGAAGATCGAGCGTGCCACCTTCCGCAAGCTGCTGGACTTCGTGGCCCTCTTCCCCCACTACTTCGTGGGCAGCAATGCCGACCTGCCCATCGTGGGCGGCAGCATCCTGAGCCATGACCACTTTCAGGGCGGCCACTACGAGTTCGCCATGGCCAAAGCCCCCATCGAGAAGGCATGGGTCTTCCCCGGCTTTGAGGACGTGGAGGCCGGCATCGTCCACTGGCCCATGAGCTGCATCCGGCTGACCTGCGCCGATGACGAGCGTCTCGTGGAGCTGGCCGACAAGATCCTGACCGCATGGCGGGGCTACACCGACGAGAGCTGCTTTGTCTACGCCGAGACCGACGGCGAGCCGCACAACACCATCACCCCCATCGCCCGGATGCGGGATGGCCGGTTCCAGCTCGATCTGGTGCTGCGCAACAACATCACCACGCCGGAGCATCCGCTGGGCGTCTACCACCCCCACGCAAAGCTCCACCACATCAAAAAAGAAAACATCGGCCTCATCGAGGTCATGGGTCTTGCCGTCCTGCCCAGCCGCCTGAAGGCAGAGATGGCTGATGTGGAGACCGCTCTCGCGGCCCGCACTCCCGCCGCCGAGTACGGCGAGAGCATCCAGAAGCACGCCGAGTGGGCGATGGACATCCTCGCCCGTCACCCGGAGCTGAACGCCGAAAATGTTCACAGCATCGTACAGGACGAGGTCGGCCACGTCTTCGAGCAGGTGCTCGAGGACGCCGGCGTCTACAAGATGGACGTCGCAGGACGCGCAGGCTTCGAGCGGTTCCTTTCTACGATTTGATCCAGCAAAAAAGGCTGTTGCTTTTGCCGCAACAGCCTTTTTCTTTATAACTTTTTACTGCTTGCCTAATTGCCAGAACGCCACGGCGCTGGCGGCGGCGACGTTCAGCGAATCGACGCCGTGGGACATGGGGATCTTCACGGTATAGTCGCAGGACGCGATGGTGCTGGCGGCGAGGCCGTCGCCCTCGGTGCCAAGCACGATGGCAAGCTTCGGCTCTTTTGCCAGCTGCGCGTCGTCGATGCTCACCGAGCGGTCGCTGAGGGCCATCGCCGCCGTCTTGAAGCCGAGGGTGTGGAGGACGTCCATCCCCTTCTCCGGCCAGTCTGCCGGGCTGTCGCCCAGCTGCCCCCAAGGCACCTGAAACACCGTGCCCATGCTGACCCGGACAGCGCGGCGGCAGAGCGGGTCGCAGCAGGAGGGATTGATGAGGACGGCGTCCATGTTCAGCGCCGCCGCCGAGCGGAAGATCGCCCCCACATTGGTGGAGTCCACGATGCCCTCCAGCACTGCCACCCGGCGGGCGTCCCGGCACAGCTCTTCCACCGGGCGGGGCGCGGGACGGCGGAATGCGCAGAGCACGCCCCGGGTCAGCTCAAAGCCGGTCAGCGCCGCCAGCAGCTCCCGGTCGGCGGTGTACACCGGCGCATCGCCGCAGCGGCTCAGGATGCCCGCCGCCGGGCCGGTGATCTGTCGGCGCTCCATCAGCAGGGACACCGGCTCATAGCCTGCGTCCAGCGCCCGGTCGATGACCTTCGGGCTTTCGGCAATGAAGATGCCTTTCTCCGGTTCGAGGCGATTGCGCAGCTGGTTCTGAGTCAGCCGGGCATAGGGGTCCAGCTCCGGCGCGTGGAAATCCGTGATCTCGATGATATTGGGCATACAGACAGCCCCTCCTTCTCCTGCAAATGCTGTTTTCTGTGTATTATACCATGAACGCAGTGAAATGGTATAATCGCGCATCCAAAGCCGGTTGCCACGCAGCTCCGCAGGAGCAAGCGGCGAGGCGCTGTGCATAAAACTATAATATCGCGTTAGCGATATTATACCACAGTCTGCGCCGCATTGCAAAGCATCGTGCATCCTGCGATACCCGCCCGGAATCGTCATTATTGATAAAAAATATCCCACAGTTTTTGACAAAACGCCAATTTTGCGTTATAGTATGGCATGGAGTTATTCTGGATATAAGGAGGAAGCTTTTATGCCGTCTTTCAAACCTCACGGACAGATGTCCGAAGCCTTCATCACCGCCCTTTTTCTCTCCGTCTCGGGCGGTCTGCAGGACGTTTATACTTATCTCTTCCGCGGCAAGGTCTTTGCCAATGCCCAGACCGGCAACATCGTGCTGATGTCGGTCCATGCCTTTGCGGGCGAGTGGGGCGAGGCCCTGCGGTATCTGGTCCCCCTGTGCGCCTTTGCGCTGGGCATCTTCGCTGCCGAGTTCATCCGCCTCAAGCTGAGGGAGATGCAGTGGCTCCACTGGCGTCAGCTGGTGGTGCTGTTCGAGATCCTGCTGCTCTTCGTCGTGGGCTTTCTGCCGCAGGAGCTGAACCTGCTGGCCAATTCCATCGTCTCCTTCTCCTGCGCGATGCAGGTGCAGGCCTTCCGCAAGGTGAACGGCTACGCCTTCGCCAGCACCATGTGCATCGGCAACCTGCGCAGCGGCATGGACTCTCTCTGTGCGTGGCTGGTGGGCGGCAACGCCAAGGCCTTCGGCAAGGCGGTGCACTACTTCGCCATCATCTTCCTGTTCGCGCTGGGTGCAGGCATCGGCAGCGTGGCCCTGCTCCCCATGGCAGGCCGGGCCATCTGGCTGTCCTGCCTGCTGCTGGGCGTGAGCTTCTGCCTCATGTTCCTCAAGGAGGACATCGAGGAGCTGGAGCAGCTGGAACAGATGGAAGCCCACAAAAAATAATTGCGCCGAGGCCCCTCGTATGCTATACTATAAAGTGTTTGTGTGACTCTCCGGCCTGCCGCACCACCGGGGTGCCGGAGTTGAAGTTGTAAAAACAGGAAGAGGAGCATTCCATGAAAATAGGCTTTGACAACGCGAAATATCTTCAGATGCAGTCCCAGCACATCCGGGAGCGCATCGCACAGTTCGACAACAAGCTCTACCTCGAGTTTGGCGGCAAGCTGTTCGACGACTACCACGCCTCCCGCGTGCTGCCGGGCTTTGAGCCGGACTCCAAGCTGCAGATGCTGTTGCAGCTCAAGGAGCAGGCCGAGATCGTCATCGTCATCAGCGCGCAGGACATCATCAGCAGCAAGGTGCGCGGCGACTACGGCATCACCTACGACCTCGACGTTCTCCGCCTCATCGACGCCTTCCAGGGCATGGGCCTGTTCGTGGGCAGCGTCTGCGTGACCATGTACACCGCCGCCCCCGAGGTCGAAGCCTTTGAGCACAAGCTGAACAGCGTGGGCGTGCGCACCTTCCGCCACTACAAGATCCCGGGCTACCCCAACGATGTGGCCCGCATCGTCAGCGACGAGGGCTACGGCAAGAACGACTACATCGAGACCCAGCGTCCCCTCGTCGTCATCACGGCCCCCGGCCCCGGCAGCGGCAAGATGGCCACCTGCCTGTCCCAGCTCTACCATGAGCACAAGCGGGGCATCAAGGCGGGCTACGCCAAGTTCGAGACCTTCCCCATCTGGAACCTGCCCCTCAAGCACCCGGTCAACCTCGCCTATGAGGCCGCTACCGCCGACCTGAACGACGTGAACATGATCGACCCCTTCCATCTGGAGGCCTACGGCGTCACCACCGTCAACTACAACCGCGACATCGAGATCTTCCCGGTGGTCAATGCGATGTTCGAGCTGATCGCAGGCAAAAGCCCCTACAAGTCCCCCACCGACATGGGCGTGAACATGGCAGGCAACTGCATCGTGGACGACGAGGTCTGCCGCGAGGCTTCCCGCAACGAGATCGTCCGCCGCTACTTCAAGGCCCTCTGCGACCAGAAGACCGGCAAGAACGTGGACGGCGAGCTGTTCAAGCTGGAGCTGCTGCTGAATCAGGCCGGTCTGGCCGTCGGCGAGCGCCCGGTGGAGAAGCAGGCCCATGCCGTGGCCGAGCGCACCGACGGCGCGCCCGCCGCTGCCATCGAGCTGCCGGACGGCACCGTCGTCACCGGCAAGACCGGTCCCCTGCTGGGCGCGGCCTCCTCTGCCCTCCTGAACGCCCTCAAGAAGCTGGCCGGCATCGATCAGGAGATCGACCTCGTCTCCGCCCGCGCCATCGAGCCGATCCAAACCCTCAAGACCAACTACCTCGGCAGCCGCAACCCCCGCCTGCACACCGATGAGATCCTCATCGCGCTGTCCAGCTCTGCCGCCGAGAATGAGACTGCCGCCATCGCGCTGCGGCAGCTCTCCAAGCTCAAGGGCTGCGATATGCACTCCACCGTCATCCTGTCCAGCGTGGACACCGACACCCTCAAGCGTCTGGGGATGTACCTCACCTGCGAGCCCGCCTATGAGCAGGAGGACCGCAAGTACCACAAGCTGTAAGCGCCTCTGCGCATGACAAAAGCCGCTCTGTACCGTTTTTCGCAGTACAGAGCGGCTCTTTCTTTTGCTCGGGACGCTTTTTAGACGTGGGAGAGGCTGGGCGCACCGCCCGCGATCTCCTCAGCCGTCAGGGGCTTCGGCGCAGCGGGGGCGTTCAGACGCTCCTTTGCCACCGCCAGCATCAGCTTGATGCGGTTCTCCTGATTGACCTTGGTGGCGCTGGGGTCGTAATCGATGGGGGTGATGTTGGCACTGGGGTACAGGGCGCGGATCTTGTTCACCATGCCCTTGCCCACGATGTGGTTGGGCAGGCAGCCGAAGGGCTGGGCACACACGATGTTGCCGTAGCCGCCCTGCACCAGCTCGATCATCTCGGCGGTCAGCAGCCAGCCCTCGCCCATCTTCGCGCCCAGAGAGATGACCCCCTCGGGCTTTTCCACCAGCTCCTTGAAGGGGCCGGGGGCGTAGAATCCGGCCTCCGATTCCGCTTTGAGCATGGAGCGCTCCACGCTGTCCAGCCAGTTGAGCAGCTGGTCGGTGCCCATCTTCATGGCCAGCTTGCCGCCGTAGAGGACGTGATCCTCGCCCATGTTGAAGATGCAGTACTGCACAAAGCCCATCAGGCCCGGGAAATTGACCTCGCAGTCCTGACTTTCGAGGAACTTCTGCAGATCGTTGTTGCCCAGCGGGCTGTACTTGACGTAGATCTCGCCCACGACGCCCACCTTGACCTTCGGCACGCGGGTGACGGGGATGGAGGCGAAGTCCTTGGCGATGAGGGGGAAGGTGTGCTTCATCTCGCGGGAGGTGAAGCCCTTGCCCGCCAGCAGCACCCGGCCCAGACGCTCCACCCAGAGGTCTACCATCCTGTCGGCAGCGCCCTTCTCGTTCTCGTAGGGGGCCACCTGATTGCGGAGGGCGCAAAGCATATCGCCGTAGAAGACGCTGGCGAGGGCACGGCGGGCCAGCGGCAGGGTCATCTGGAAGCCGCTGTCCTTCTCGAGGCCCGAGAAGTTGAGGCTGGCCACCGGGATATTGGGGTAGCCTGCCTTGACCAGCGCCTTGCGGAGCAGATGGATGTAGTTGGAGGCACGGCAGCCGCCGCCCGTCTGGGTGATGAGCAGGGCCGTATGCTCGAGGTCATATTTGCCGCTGTTCAGCGCATCGAGGAACTGGCCGATGACCAGCAGCGCCGGATAGCAGGTGTCGTTGTGGACGTATTTCAGGCCCAGCTGCGCCACAGCGCTGCCGCAGTTGCCCAGTATCTCGCACTTGTAGCCGTCGTAGCGCAGGGCGTATCCCAGCAGACGGAACTGGGTGATGGCCATGTTGGGGATGAGGATGGTGTGGGTCTTCTTCATCTCCGGGGTGAATTTAGGGTAATTGTATTCCATAGGTTCCTCCTATGAGGTTACTTCTTATCTTCGTCCCGCTCGTCCAGCGCGGCGAACAGGCTGCGCAGGCGGATGTTGACTGCGCCCAGATTGGTGATCTCATCGATCTTGAGCTGGGTGTAGAGCTTGCCGCCCTCCTGTAAGATCTCGCGGGTCTCATCGGTGGTGATGGCGTCCACGCCGCAGCCGAAGGACACCAGCTGCACAAGATCCATATCCTTCTGGGTGGTGCAGTACTTGGCGGCGGCATAGAGGCGGCTGTGGTAAGTCCACTGGTTCAGCACGCTGGTGGGGAACTTCTCCACCCGGTTGGAGATGCTGTCCTCGGTGACGACCGCCGCGCCGTGGCGGGTGATGAGGTGGTCGATGCCGTGGTTGACCTCCGGGTCCACATGGTAGGGACGCCCGGCCAGCACGATGATGCGCCTGCCCTGACGGCGGGCTTCGTCGATGATCTCGCTGCCCTTGACCCGGATCTGTGCCATATGGGCCTCGTACTCGGCGTAGGCGGCATTGGCAGCCTCCTGCACCTCCTTTTCGGAGATGCCGCCGAAATACTTGGGCAGGATCTCCTTCGCCATCTTATGGACGAAGTCCTTCGGACGGTGGATGCCGACGTAGTCGTAGATGAACTTCTGGCCCTCCAGCTCGGGGCAGTTCCCGGCCAGCACCTCGGGGTAGTAGGCCACGACGGGGCAGTTGTAGTGGTTGTCGCCCAGCCCCTCGTCGATGTTGTAGGTCAGGCAGGGGTAGAAGATGGCATCCAGATGCATCTGGGTCAGGGCCTTGATGTGGCCGTGGCTGAGCTTGGCCGGGAAACAGGCGGTGTCACTGGGGATAGTGGCCTGACCGGCCAGATAGAGGCCGCGGCTGGACACCGGGCTGGTGTGGACGGCAAAGCCCAGCTTTGTCCAGAAAGCGTGCCAGAAGGGCAGCAGCTCGTACATATTCAGGCAGAGCGGGATGCCGATGGAGCCGCGCTTACCGGGCACAGGCTTATAGCCTGCCAGAAGCTGCTGCTTGTAGGCGTAGAGGTTGAGGCTGTTGTCCTCGCTCTTGCCGGTGACGGGCTTATCGCAGCGGTTGCCGGAGATGAACTTGCGGCCGTCGGCGAAGGTGTTGACGGTGAGCTGGCAGTGGTTGCCGCAGCCGCCGCACTTGACGCTGACCACCTTCTGGTCGAAGCGTTCCAGCTCCTCCTCGCTCATCATGGCGGAGGCGGTCTGGCCGTTCTTGCGGCACTGGCGCAGGCCGAAGAGGGCCGCGCCGTAAGCGCCCATCAGGCCGGCGATGTCGGGGCGGATGACCTCGACGCCCATCTCCTTCTCGAAGGCGCGGAGAACGGCTTCGTTGTAGAAGGTGCCGCCCTGCACGACGATCTTCCGGCCCAGCTCCTCGGGGCTGGAGGCGCGGATGACCTTATACAGCGCATTCTTGACGACGCTGATGGACAGGCCCGCCGAGATGTTCTCGATGGATGCGCCATCCTTCTGAGCCTGCTTGACCGAGCTGTTCATGAACACGGTGCAGCGGCTGCCGAGATCCACAGGACGGTCAGCAAAAAGGCCGAGGGCCGCAAACTCCTTGACGTCGTAGCCCAGCGCCTGCGCAAAGGTCTGCAAAAAGCTGCCGCAGCCGGAGGAGCACGCCTCGTTCAGGAAGATGTTGCTGATGGCACCGTCCTCGATCTTGAAGCACTTCATGTCCTGACCGCCGATGTCGATGATGAAGTCCACGTCCGGCATGAAGTATTTCGCCGCCGTGAAGTGGGCCACCGTCTCCACGAGGCCGAAGTCGCAGCGGAATGCGTTCTTCACCAGCTCTTCGCCGTAGCCGGTGGTGGTCACGCTGGCCACCTTGAGGCCGGAGTGCTCTTTATAGAGCTTCAGCAGCTGCTCCCGGATGAGGGGCAGCGGGTTGCCGAGGTTGGGCTGATAGTTGGTGTAGAGGATCTGACTCTGCTCGTCCACGACCACCAGCTTGACGGTCGTGGAGCCGGAGTCGATGCCGATGTGCACCGGGCCGCACTGGGCGCTGAATGCTACCCGGGGCACGCTGTGGGACATATGGCGGGCGTGGAAAGCCTCATACTCCTCCTTGCTGGCGAACAGCGGCGGCTCGCTGGCATAGGTGGCCGTGGCGGCGTACTCGTCCAGCGCGGCGGCCACGTCCGACAGGACGAACTCCTTGTCGGCGTAGAGGGCAGCGCCCAGCGCGACATAGAGCAGGCTATGCTCGGGGCAGGTGCCGGTGACGCCCAGTGCCTCATCGAAGCTCTTGCGCAGCACGGTGCTGAAGGTCAGCGGCCCGCCCAGATAGAGGATGTTGCCCTGAATGGGTCGGCCCTGCGCCAGACCGGCGATGGTCTGGTTGACCACGGCCTTGTAGATGCTGGCGGCGACGTCCTCGGTCCTCGCGCCCTGATTGATAAGGGGCTGCACGTCGCTCTTGGCAAAGACGCCGCAGCGGGAGGCGATGGTGTATGTACGGGTGGCCTGTTCCGCCGCCTTGTTCATTTCATCTGCGCTCATCTTGAGCAGGGTCGCCATCTGGTCGATAAAAGCACCCGTACCGCCGGCACAGCTGCCGTTCATCCGGACTTCGGTGCCGTTGGTCAGGAACAGGATCTTCGCATCCTCACCGCCCAGCTCGATGACGCAGTCCGTCGCCGGGACGAACTTTTTGACCGCCACGCGGGTGGAGAACACCTCCTGCACGAAGGGCACGCCGCAGCTGTCGGCCAGACCCATGCCTGCCGAGCCGGAGATGCTGAGCAGCGCTTTCTGGCCGTGCAGCTGCTCTGCGTCGATGCGGCGCAGCAGCTCCTGCGCCTTCTCCAGAATATGGCTGTAGTGGCGCTCATATGTCGAATATAAAAGGGTATCGTTTTCATCCAGCACCACGCACTTGATGGTAGTGCTGCCGATGTCAAGACCTACTCTCACAGTTGTTTTTCCTCCTGAAGGACAATGCACTCTCCCTCTGCGCGCAAAGCGTTCCTGCCCGGGCAGAAGTTGTTTGCTAACGAATCAAATACTTGACCCGCATACACAGATATTATAGTCCAAATCCGTCCGACAATCAATCATTCGGGATTATTTTACACCTTAAAAACAGTAAATTCTTCTTCCAAAGTTAAACATTTTGTTAAATCTGCAAACTTTTCTGGGGATTTTTCGCCGTTTCCGCTAAGATTCTTTACCGTCCGTCAATTTTACAGCGTTCCCCTCCCACTCTCCCGCACAACGCAAAAGGCATCTGTCCTCTGCCCTATCGACAGCAGTACAGATGCCTTTTTTCGTTCAGTATCTCCGCAGCAGGAGGATCTCCTGCGCTGCCCGGTTGGCGAATCGCGCCGCCCGGATGGCCTCTCCCTCACCGGAGTGCAGCACCAGCTCCGGCGGGATGGCCTCGCCGGAGGCCAGCGGGAAAGCCACCTGCGCCCGGGTGCCGCCGCCGGGGCGGGCGGTCAGGGTCAGCTTCCAGCCGGCGCGGCGGCAGATGAGCCTGCAAATACGCAGGCCCAGCTTTGCGCCGCTGAGGAAGCGCCGGTTGTTCTCGATGGGGTCTTCTTCCATCAGGCCGCAGCCGTCGTCCTCCACCCGGAGCACAGCACCGGTCTTTCTCTGCTTCAGGCTCACCCAGACCCTTCCGCCCGGGTCGCAGGCGCACAGGGCGTTGGAGATGAGGTGGAGCAGCAGCTGCTCTGCCTCGTCGGGTGCTCCCATGACGACGCAGCGCCCGACGCCCTCCCGCTCGGTCATGAGCTGGATCTCCAAGGACTTCTCGATGTCCGGGGCCATCCGTTCTGCCTTTTCCAGCAACTCGCTCACATCGAAGGGCTGCAGTTCGCACGGCTCTCCATTTTCCAGCCGATAGAGCAGCATGGCGTTGTGTACAGTGCGGCTCACCCGGGCAGACTCTATCTGGATGTCCGAAAGCGCCTGCCGGGTGGGCAGGTCGGCCGACGCCAGCAGATGCATCTGAAGATATTCCCGGTTCTGGTCGATGATGCCGAGGGCATGAAAGCACACATCCTCAAACTCCCCTTGGGGGGAGCTGCCTGCTCCATCGTTTCGCCTGCGCATTCTGCTCTACCTCCGCGTCGTGTGGTCAGCCTTCCTGCTGACTCAGTTTACTTTCCAGCGCATAGATCAGGCGGCCGATGGTCACCCGCTTGCGCTCCAGGCCATACTCTTTCCGAAAATCCAGCCATGCCTGCGTGCCGGTCGCGTCCAGCGTATCCAGCAGCCGCCGGAGCGCACTGTCCACCGCCGCGATGGTCAGGTGATGCTCCTGCGCCACCGCCCCAAGGATCTCCTTACGGATAGCCAGACGGTGGTCGGAAGCCATCATCACCCGGACGGCACCGGTCAGGTAGCGCTTGTTGGCGTCGCTGGTGTTCAGACCCCAGCTGCGGTAGATGCGCTCGCAGCGCTTTTCCAGACTCTCCGCCGGGCTGTGGGCCGGGGCACGCAGCTCCCGCAGCATATCCTCCAGTGTGGCCTGACGGATGAGGTAACATGCATCCTCCTGACTCAGGCTCTCCACGGCGGCCTTCTCATTCCGTCCGTCGTCCCGCAGAAGCACCAGAGGCTTGCGGGCCAGACCCCGCAGCCGGGGCAGGAACTGGATGCTGTCCACATCCTCGAGCCTGCCGCCCAGCACAAGAACATCCACATCGCCCTGCTCGAGCCGACGCAGCAGCGTCTGGCTGGTGCGGTAGCCGGTGCAGCGGATGGCCGGGTTGCACTCCTCAAGATAGCGCATCCAGACCCGCATCTCCCGCGGGTCATAGCTGGCCAGAGCGACGCGCCAGACAGCTTCCTGTTGTTCCTCAAAGCTCACACGACGCGCCCCCTTCCCGCAGGACTTCCGCCGCCGCTGTCTGTGGATACCAGTTGGAAATGGCATCCCGCCACAGCTCCGGCTGGACGGAATTCTCGTATAAAAATCGCAGCAGCCGCGCACATTCTTCCTGTGGGGCCGGGACCCATGCACGGGCGGCGTCCGCCGAGCCGTCCCTTGCCATCGTCCGGCTCACGCTCAGCCAGCAGCCCGGCCCTGTCGGCTCCAGAGAGCAGACGAGAGTATATGCCTCCTGATATGGCTCCAGCTCCGAAAATCTTCTGACCAATGGGACATTTTGTTCCATTCTGCTTCCTCCTTGCCCCGTCTGCCCGGCCTATTCTTCCGCCGGACAAATTTTTACACATTCTCCTAATATAATATTGTAGAAAGGGCAAAAAGCAGATTCAACTTTTACTTTGCGTCATATTTCGTCGAACTCTGACGAAATTCAAGTTTAAAATTCAACACTATACCAAGGATACCATCCACAAGGCCAAAAATCAAGAGATTTCCGGCTCATTTTCCGCATTTCAACGCTTTTCTGCTCCGTGCGCGGCGCATTTCCATCCTTCGGCAGAAATCACAGAACTTGGCACCCGTTACGACATACTTTGTTCACATTATTCTGATAAAATCATACAGATACTACGTTTTCCCGCTCCGTCCACAGACGCCGGGCGGAATAGGCCGCAGACGCTCCCCGTCCTGCTGCCGGAAAGGCAGGCCAATGCTTCAGCTTATCAACATCGAAAAGAAATACACCACCGGCGATCTGACACAGGCAGCGCTCAACGGGGTCAGCCTCAACCTGCGCGACAGCGAATTCGTCGCCGTCCTCGGCCCCAGCGGCTCGGGCAAGACCACGCTGCTCAACATCATCGGCGGCCTCGACCGCTACGACAACGGCGAGCTCATCATCAACGGCATCTCCACCCGCCGCTACACCGACCGGGACTGGGACTCCTACCGCAACCACACCGTCGGCTTCGTGTTCCAGAGCTACAACCTCATCCCCCACCAGACCGTCCTCGCCAACGTCGAGCTGGCCCTGACCATCTCGGGCGTGTCGGGGGCCGAGCGCCGCCGCCGTGCTGCCGAAGCGCTGCAGCAGGTGGGTCTGGGCGACCAGCTCCATAAGCGCCCCACCGAGATGTCAGGCGGACAGATGCAGCGCGTGGCCATCGCCCGCGCCCTTGTCAACAACCCCGACATCCTGCTGGCCGACGAGCCGACCGGCGCACTGGACAGTGAGACCAGCATTCAGGTCATGGAGCTGCTGAAGGACGTCGCCAAAGACCGTCTCGTGGTCATGGTCACCCACAACCCCGAGCTGGCCGAGCAGTACGCCAACCGCATCGTCCGCCTGCGGGACGGCCTCATCACCGACGACACCCGCCCCTTCGAGCCGGACGACACCAAGCTTGCCCCACCCATCCACAAAAACATGGGCCGCTCCTCCATGTCCCTGCTCACCTCGCTGGCCCTGAGCTTCAACAACCTGCGCACCAAAAAGGCCCGCACCCTTCTCACCGCCTTTGCGGGCAGCATCGGCATCATCGGCATCGCCCTCATCATCTCCCTATCCGCCGGCGTCAACGCCTACATCGCCGACATGGAGCGCTCCACTCTGAGCGAATACCCGCTCCAGATCCTGAGCAGCGGCGTGGACATCACGAGCTTCCTGTCCTCGGGCAGCAGCGACGGCACCACCGCCACCGGCCTGCCCACCGATGAGGACGGCAAAAAGGACACTTCCGGCGGCGTAGAGGGGATGGTCTCGGTGCGTCAGCTCATCACCAAGATGGTATCGGGCCTGACCTCCAACGACCTCACCTCCCTGAAGAAGTACCTCGAGAGCGACGAGTCCACCATCGCGGAGGACGCTACCTCCATCGAGTATTCCTACAGCGCCCAGCCCCAGATCTACCGGCAGGACGCCGACGGCAGCGTGCATCAGGTCAACCCGGACTCCACCCTCTCGATGCTGGGTCTGGGCAATTCCGGCTCCAGCTCCACCTCCGTCACCAGCAGCCTCATGAACAGCGTGGGCAGCAACACCAGCGTCTTTTACCAGCTGCCTGCCAACAGCGATCTCTACCGCTCGCAGTATGAGGTCAAGGCCGGGCGCTGGCCCGAAAAGCCCACCGAGTGCGTCATGGTCCTGAGCAAATACGGCACCGTCACCGATTACGCCCTCTACTCCATGGGCCTGCGGGATTCTGCCGAGCTGGACAAGATGATCCAGCAGTTTGCCCAGAACCAGAGCGTCGATGTGCCCAGCGATTTTCGCACCTACAGCTACGATGAGCTGCTGGGCCTCAAGTTCAAGCTGGTGAACAGTGCCGACACCTATGTCTACGATGAAACTTACAAGGTCTGGAAGAGCAAGGCCGACGACAAGGAGTATATGCAGCAGCTGGTGGAAAACGGCGAGGACATCACCATCGTGGGCATCGTCCAGCCGGACTACACCGCCTCGGCCTCTATGCTCACCTCCGGCATCGCCTACCCCGCCTCCCTCACCGAGAAGGTCATGGAGGACGCCGCCGACAGCGACATCGTGAAGCAGCAAATGGCTGACCCCACCACCAACGTCCTCACCGGCGAGAGCTTCGGCAAAGCCGAGAGCATCCGCGACTTCGACCTCGCAAGCCTCTTCTCCATCGACACCAATGCACTGAAGGATGCGTTCCAGTTCGACGCCGCTGCCCTCGATTTCGACCTGAACGGGGCTTTCGACCTCAGCAGCGGCAGCTTCGACCTGAGCAGCCTGCTGGACTTCTCCGACTTCTCCCTCAACATCGACGAGCTGCCCGACATCGACCTCAGCGAAGCCCTCGCCGGGCTTGACCTCTCCGTCTCGCCGGAGGCGCTGCAGGACCTCGTGCAGAAGATCTTCAAGGACTATAAAAAGTATATCATCGGCAACGGCATCCTCAACTTCAAGAATTGGAGCTTCTCTGCCTACCTCAAGACCGAGCGGTTCCAGAAGCTGCTGGCCGAATCCATGAAGGAACTGGTGGACCCGGACAAGCTGCAGGGCCAGCTTTCGGAGGCGCTGCAGGCCACCATCCGGACCGTGATGGACACCTACTCCGACCAGATCACCGCTGTGCTGAAAGAGCAGCTCGACGCCGCCCTCCAGAAGGGCATCGCCACCTTCCAGGATCAGATCCAGACCCAGCTCAAGACGGCCATCCAGCAGAACATCGGCAAGCTGAGCAGCCAGATGGAGGGTGCCATCAAGATCGACTCGTCGGCCTTCCAGAAAGCCATCCAACTCAACATGACCACCTCCGAGCTGACGGAGCTGATGCGCTCCACCCTCCGCTCCTCCTCGGCCACCTACGAAGCCAACCTGACGGCCTTCGGCTACGCAGATGAGGACACCCCCAGCCAGATCAAGATCTACCCGAAGGACTTCGCCAGCAAGGCGGTCATTCTGGAAAAGCTGGACACCTACAACGCCGGGATGTCCGCGAAGGGCGAGGACGAAAAAGTGGTGCAGTACACCGACCTCGTGGGCACCCTGATGACCAGCGTGACCGAGATCGTGAACATGATCAGCAGCATGATGGTGGCCTTCGTCTCCATCTCGCTGGCTGTCTCCTCCATCATGATCGGTGTCATCACCTATATCAGCGTCCTTGAGCGCCGGAAGGAGATCGGCATCCTCCGGGCCATCGGTGCCTCCAAGCGGAACATCTCCGAGGTGTTCAACGCAGAGACCTTCATCATCGGCCTCTGCTCGGGCATCATGGGCATCGTCCTCAGCGAGATCCTCCTCATCCCCGGCAATATCATCATCCAGAAAGTCTCGGGCACCTCGACCCTCGTGGCCGCCCTGCCCGTGGACGCGGCCCTCTTCCTCGTGGCGCTGGCCACCCTGCTGACCATTCTGGCCGGCATCATCCCGGCCCGCGGCGCAGCCAAGAGCAACCCCGTCAAGGCCCTGCGCTCCGAGTAAATCTCCCCAGATCCCATTCCCGGTATCCTTTCCGCTCCGGCGGCAGGGATACCGGGATTTTTTGCCTGTTTTCCCTCTGTGCACATCCGTTAGCTTGTATCCATCCCACATAAGAACGTATTTTTTGGTCTTAAAAGTTACAAAAAGGTACGGTCGCACCGGGAGTTTCTGGAAATTACCGGGAACTTCCGGAAATCTGTTTCCGTTTTGCTTTGTGGGCAGATCAACCTGCACAAAAGAGGGTTGATTCATTATGCACTTCTGCCAAAAGTGTTTCAGAGTTATTGATTTATTCCACAAAATGTGCCATACTATAGTCACTGAAACCGTTCCCGACATCGTTCCCATACAGTTTCAGAGAAAAAACCGTTTTCGACAAAAAGAGAGGGGTCTCCCGGAATGCCGAATCTAACCATCAAAGACATCGCACGGTTGAGCGGCTGCTCGGTGAGCACCATTTCCCGGGTCATCAACGACCGGCCCGATGTGCGGCCCGAAACGAAGGAGAAGGTGCTTCAGGTGATGCGGGAGTCGGGCTTCGTGCCCAACACCAACGCCCGTCAGCTGAAGATCCAGCAGTCCCGCAGCCTCGTCTTCGTGGTCAAGGGCACCCGGAACCTCTTCTTCTCCGACTTTCTCGTCCAGCTGCAGCGGGCCGCGACCCTCTACGGGTACAACGGCATCGTCTCCTATCTGGACGAGAACGCCAACGAGATCGACGCCGCCGAAAAGATCCTCCGGGAGATCAAGCCGAAGGGGATGATCTTCCTCGGCGGCAGTGTGGCGAACTTCCGGCAGGGCTTCTCGAACATCACGGTGCCCTCGGTGCTGGCCACGCTGGTCTCTGATGAGCTGGACTTCCCGAACCTCTCGATGGTGGGAGTGGACGACCGGGCTGCGGCCCGCACGGCCGTCTCCCACCTCCTCGCACAGGGACACCGGAAGATCGCCGTGCTGGGCGGCCCGGCTACCAGCTACCCCAGCCGGATGCGCCGCCTCGGCGCACAGGAGGCGATGGAGGACGCCGGGCTGGCCTTCGACGACCGGCTCTATGGCCTGTCAAACTACGATTTTGAGTCCGCCTATCACGCCATGAACAGTCTGCTGGCCCGCCGGGCCGAGTTCACTGCCCTGTTCGCCATGAGCGATGTCATTGCCTTCGGTGCTATCCGGGCGCTGGTAAGCGCCGGGCTTCGGGTGCCGGAAGATGTCTCGGTCATCGGCTTCGATGGCATCACGATGTCCCGCTACTGCGTGCCGGTGATGACCACCATCGTCCAGCCCAGCGAGCAGATCGCCCTCCAGAGCGTCGAACTGCTGATGCGGCAGATCGAGCATGGTGCCCCGGCCCAGAAGATCACGCTCCAGCCCGAGCTTCAGTTCGGCGAGAGCGTCCGGGCCATCTGAGTTATTTCGTCTCATTTCCGCCGCGGGGCGGAATGTATATATCACATGATGAAGAAGGAGAACAATTATGAAAAAGATGATCTCTCGTCGTAACTTCCTGAAAGCCGCCGGCATCTCTGCTGCTGCCCTCGGTCTGGCTGCCTGCGGCGGCTCTTCCAGCAGCACTGCTGGCTCCACGGCCAGTTCCACCGCCGCCTCTGCCGCTCCCACTGCTTCCGGTAAGGTCTACTACCTGAACTTCAAGCCGGAGCAGGATCAGGATTGGCAGGATCTGGCCGCTGAGTACACCAAGGAGACCGGCGTGCCTGTGACCGTTGTCACCGCCGCTTCCGGCCAGTACGAGACCACCCTGATGAGCGAGATGGAGAAGAGCGAAGCTCCTACCCTGTTCCAGGTCAACGGCCCTGTGGGTCTGGCAAACTGGAAGGATTACTGCTACGACCTGTCCGGCAGCCAGCTGTACGGTGAGCTGACCAGCGACTCCTTCGCCCTGAAGGACGGCGACGCCGTCACCAGCATCGCCTACGTCATCGAGACCTACGGCATCATCTACAACAAGGAGCTGCTGACTGCCGCCGGTTACACGCAGGACGACATCAAGGGCTTCGCTGACCTGAAGAAGGTCGCCGACGACATTCAGGCCCGCAAGGCTGAGCTGGGCGTCGATGGTGCATTCACCTCCGCCGGTATGGATGGCTCTTCCGACTGGCGCTTCAAGACCCATCTGGCAAACCTGCCCATCTACTACGAGTACAAGGCAGACGGCATCGGCTCCACCGACGCCATCAAGGGCACCTATCTGGACAACTACAAGCAGATCTGGGATCTGTACATCACCGATTCCACCTGCGATCCCAAGCTGCTGGCTTCCAAGACCGGCGACGACGCTGTGGCTGAGTTTGTGGGCAAGAAGGCTGTGTTCTACCAGAACGGCACCTGGGCTTACAATGACGTGAAGGATCTGGGCGACGACAATCTGGGTATGCTGCCCATCTACATCGGCGCTGAGGGCGAGGAGAACCAGGGCCTGTGCACCGGTTCCGAGAACTTCTGGTGTGTCAACAACGCCGCTTCTGAGGCCGACATTCAGGCTACTCTGGACTTCCTGTACTGGTGTGTCACCTCTGAGGCCGGCACCAGCGCGATGGCTGACAAGATGGGCTTCGTCATCCCCTTCAAGAAGGCTAAGGACTCCACCAACCCCCTGATCACCATTGCAAACCAGTATGTGGCCGACGGCAAGACCAGTGTGGACTGGTGCTTCTCCACCATGCCTTCCGAGGAGTGGAAGAATGGCGTCGGCTCCGCTTTGACCGCTTACGCCGCAGGCACCGGCGACTGGAATGCTGTCGTCACCGCCTTCGTGGATGGCTGGGCCAAGGAGTACAAGCTGGCCAACGGCTAAGCACTCTCTTTCTTCCGCAACAGTTTGACTAACGGGGGCGGGCGATCGGTTCGCCCGTCCCCTTCTTTTTCGGGAGGTATATCATGCAAAAGGCCATCAGCAAATACTGGCCGGTGTTCGTCCTGCCCACCCTGCTGGCGTTCATCATCGGCTTCATCTGGCCCTTCATCTGGGGCGTCTACCTGTCCTTCCAGCGGTTTACCACCGTCAGCAAGACCACCTTCGTGGGCTTGCAGAACTACCTCAGCGTCTTCTCGGACTCCACCTTCCTCCACGCCTTCGGCTTCACGGCAGCGTTCACCGTGGTGTCCACCGTCCTCATCAACGTCTGCGCATTCGCCATCGCACTGGTGCTCACCCGGGGCATCCGGGGCACCAACCTCTTCCGCACCGTCTACTTCATGCCGAACCTCATCGGCGGCATCCTGCTGGGCTACATCTGGCAGATCCTGCTGAACGGCGTGCTGGCCAACCTCCAGAAGCCCCTGCTGGCGCTGGACGCCAAGGCGGGCTTCGTGGGTCTGGTCATCCTGATGTGCTGGCAGCAGATCGGCTACATGATGATCATCTACGTCGCGGGCCTGCAGAGCGTCCCCGGCGACCTCATCGAGGCAGCCAAGATCGACGGTGCCAACGACCGTGAGATCCTCTTCAAGATCAAGATCCCGATGGTCATGCCCAGCGTCACCATCTGCACCTTCCTTACCCTGACCAACAGCTTCAAGCTCTTCGACCAGAACGTGGCTCTGACCGCCGGTGAGCCTGCAAACGCCAGTGAGATGCTGGCCCTGAACATTTACAACACCTTCTACGGCCGCTCCGGCGCTCAGTGGAAGGGCATCGGTCAGGCAAAGGCCGTGGTGTTCTTCCTCGTCGTCGTGGTCATCTCGCTCATCCAGCTTAAATTTACCCGCTCCAAGGAGGTGCAGCAGTAATGCCGAAAGAGAAAAAAATGTGGGACAACGTCCTCACCGTCATCATGAGCCTGCTGTGCCTGCTCTGGATCTACCCCATCGTCCTTATCCTGCTGAACAGCCTGAAGAAGGAGGGCACCTTCACCACCTCCACGGTCTTTAAGCTGCCCACTGCGGAGACCTTCGCAGGCCTGTCCAACTACATCTACGGCGTCACCAAGATGGGCTTCCTGTCCAGCCTCGGCTACAGCCTCGTCATCACCGTGTCCAGCGTGGCCCTCATCCTGCTGTGCTGCTCCATGACCGGCTGGTATCTCACCCGCGTGAACAACAAGCTCAGCAAGTTCATGAACCTGCTCATCGTCTTCTCGATGGTCGTCCCCTTCCAGATGGTCATGTTCACCCTTTCCAAGACCGCTGACACCCTCAATCTGAATACCCCGTGGAACATCTGCATCATCTATCTGGGCTTCGGTGCCGGTCTGGCCGTCTTCATGTTCACCGGCTTCATGAAGAGCGTCCCCATGGAGATCGAGGAAGCCGCCATGATCGACGGCTGCAACCCCATCCAGATCTTCTTCAAGGTCGTCTTCCCCATCCTCAAGCCCACCATGATCTCCACCGCCATCCTTGAAACGATGTGGGTCTGGAACGACTACCTGCTGCCCACGCTGGTGCTGGACATCAAGAAGTACCGCACCATCCCCATGGCCATCCAGTACTTCCGCGGCGGCTATGGCCGCGTGGAGCTGGCTCCCATGATGGCCTGCATCATCATCGCCATCATCCCCATCATCATCCTTTACATGACCTGCCAGAAGTACATCATCGAAGGTGTCGTGGCAGGTGCAGTCAAGGGCTAAGACAAGGAGGTTTCATCCATGCGTGCGAGCGGCATTCTGATGCCCGTCTTCAGCCTGCCGGGGCCTTACGGCATCGGCACACTGGGAGACGAAGCCTTCGCCTTTGTCGATTTCCTTGCGGCTGCAAAGCAGACCTACTGGCAGATCTTACCCATCGGCCCCACAGGCTACGGGGACAGCCCCTACCAGAGCTTCTCTGCCTTTGCAGGCAACCCCTACTTCATTGATTACCGGCTGCTGGCAGCAGATGGTCTGCTGACGGAGGACGAGCTTCCCTCCCCTCAGCCCGCAGAGCGCATCGATTATGGCGCGCTCTACCAGCAGCGGCCCGTCGTCCTTCGCAAGGCGGCGGAGCGTCTGCTGGCGGCCCCCACTCCGGCCTACAAGGCCTTCTGCGAGGCCCAGAGCGACTGGCTTGAGGACTATGCCCTCTTCATGGCCGTCAAGGCCGAGCAGCATCAGGCCGGACTTTCCGACTGGCCCGATGACCTGCGCACCCGGGAGCCTGCGGCTCTCGCCGCCGCCAAGGCACGGCTGGCCGCTGAGGTGGACTACCACAAGGCCGTGCAGTTCTTCTTCTACACCCAGTGGAATGCCCTCAAGGCCTACGCCAACGGCCACGGCATTCAGCTGGTGGGCGACATCCCCATCTACGTCAGCCCGGACTCCAGCGACCTCTGGACACGTCCGGAATTGTTCCAGACCGATGGAGCCGTCCATCTGACCAATGTGGCCGGGTGCCCGCCCGACGCCTTTGCCGCCGACGGCCAGCTCTGGGGCAACCCGCTCTACGACTGGCCCCGCCATGAGGCCGAGGACTTCCGCTGGTGGAAACGGCGTATCAAGCACGCCACCTCCATCTACGATGTCGTCCGCATCGACCATTTCCGGGGCTTCGAGAGCTATTATTCCATCCCCGCCGGGAACAAGACCGCTGCGGGCGGCCACTGGGAGAAGGGGCCTGACCGGGCCTTCATCGACGCCATGCACAAGGCGCTGGGCGAGGGCGGCATCATCGCCGAGGATCTCGGCTACCTTACCCCCGAGGTCAAGACCATGCTGGCCGCCAGCGGCTACCCGGGCATGAAGATCATGCAGTTCGCCTTCGACAGCCGCGAGCCGGGCAACTACCTGCCCTACACCTACCCCCGCAACAGTGTGGTCTACACCGGCACCCACGACAACGTGACCACCGAGGGCTGGCGTCAGAGCGCCAGCCCCGAGGACGTGGCCTACGCCTGCCGTTACCTGCGCTGTACGCCGGAAGACCTCACCGAAGCCATGATCTGCGCCTGCCTCTCCTGCGTGTCGGATATGGCCATCATCCCGCTGGCCGACTGGCTCCATCTGGACGCCGAGGCCCGCATCAACACCCCCAGTACGCAGGGTGCGAACTGGCAGTGGCGGCTCACCCAGCCGCTCACCCCGGCTCTCAGTGCCCACATCGCCGCGCTGACCACGCTGTACCACCGCGTACCGGGCGAGGAACTCTGAGCTTTCCCCATTCTCCGCTTCATCCTGATAGCAGCAGCGCCCCGCCTGCCTCTCCCTTATCGGAACGCAGATGGGGCGCTGCTGTTTTCTGTGTTTTCAGCGAAATTTTAACACAACATTTTTTCGGAGCCTTTACCGGGGCATCTTCTTTATATTTTAGCGTTTTTCCGTCTGTTTCACTTGATTTTTATGCTTTGGTGTCCCAAATCCCGTTCCGATTCTGTTTCTGCGCTCTCTTGTTGTTTTTCGGCAGTTATGCTATAATCCAGATAGTTTAGTCTCCGTCTCCGGCGGAGCGTATGTGTGAAAGGAGCATTCCCCCTATGGAACTTACATATCAGAGTCCGATGATGCCGGCTGCTTATGCCGTCATCTCTGCCGACGAGATGACCTACATCGACGGCGGTGCCCTTCAGATCGGTTCTTACCTCATCGAATTTCACCCCGAGAACCTTCTCACTGCCGCTGTGAACTTCACGGTCAACTTCGCCCAGCTGATGGGCAAGGCTGCCCTTACGGCGGCCGTGGGCGGCTTGCTTCTGATGCACGAGGACGGCCTGACCCTGTCCCAGTCCGTCTCCTATTACTGGGACGGCCAGAGCAAGGCCGGTAAGGTCGGCACCGTGGTCGTCGGCGGTCTCGCAGGCTGGTACGGCGTCCTCAAGGGCATCCAGATCTATAACACGGCAAAGTCCCTCTACATCGAGCTGAAGAACGCTTACGAGCAGACCAAGGCCAACCGCGCAGCGGCACAGGCCGGCGTTCTGGCGGCTGCATAAGCGCTTTTGCCTGACCCGATGGAGCGATAGAAAGGAGTCGTTGTATGAAACGTATCCAGATGCCTTCTTCCTATGCTGTTGTGACGGAAGAAGAAAAGGAGCTTCTGGGCGGCGGCGGAGCCTTCCGCGACGCTTGGGACTCATTTACGGACCACCTCCGCCTCAATGATTTCTTCTTTAGAGGCGGGCTGCTGTCCCTTACCATTTCGTTCATCCCGATGCTGCTGTTCAATGTGGTCAAAGCCGGATTCCATGTGGCAGAAAACGTCCACACCTTCCTGTTCGGCGGCCCCAGCAAGGCAGCGACGGACATCGAGAACTACAGAAATGATATGCACGCTCTGCGCGAGGATATGAAAGCCCAGCACCTGTGAGCTTTCCCCCAAACGAAACGATGCCCTGCGGCGGTGGGTCTCCACCATGCCGCAGGGCATTTTCTTTGTGTTCACAGGACCTGCATCGCCCCCTGCTCCCGCAGACAAAGCAGATAGCAGCAGCCCGGGCCGAAGATGGATTCCATTGCGGCACAGTAGCGCTCCACCAGTGCATCCGGCACAAAGGCCTGTATCGTCCCGGCAAAGCCGCCGCCCTGCATCCGCCATGCGCCCCCGCTCCCTGCGAGGATGCTCTGGCTGAGGGCCAGCGCCGCCGACAGGCCCTGACATTGGGGTGAGGCGGCGCAGTAGACGTTCTGACAGAGTTCAAAGGAGGAGTGGCCGCTCGCCTCCACCAGCCGGGCAAAGGCGGCGAAGTCCCCCGCCGTGAGCGCTTCTCTTTGGGCGAGGGTGCGGGCGTTCTCCTCAAAATAGTGGATGGCCCGCAGCACGGCGCGGTCGCCGCAGCGCTCCCGCAGCCGGGGCAGCTCCTGCCAGAAGCGGGCCTCGCTGACCTCGCCCAGCACCTTTCCGCCTAGGCAGGCCGCCACTGCCTCCATCTCCTTCCGGATGGCCGCGAACTCACCGGTCAGCTCACTGTGGCTGGCCCGGGTGTCGGTGACGCAGAGGGTCATCCCCTCCGGCAGGACACCGTCGGCGTGGATCTTTTCGATCTTTGGCGCAGCCGGGTCGGCAAAATCGGCAAAGAGGACACCGCCCACGGCGCTGGTCAGCTGGTCCAGCAGGCCGCTGGGCTTTCCGAAATAGGCATTCTCCGCGAACTGGCAGATCCGGGCCAGCGCCGGGGCATCAAGGCCGCAGCCATACTCCGTGTTGAGGATGACCGCCACCCCCATCTCAAAGGCCGCCGAGCTGGAAAGCCCCGAGCCGCGGAGCACATCGCTGGCTGTGTAGGCATCGAAGCCGCCGATGCCGAACCCCTTGGTGCGGAAGCCATCGGCAATGCCCCGGATGAGGCTTGCCGAGTGGGTGCTCTCGCCCTGCTGCGGCTCGGCCTCGGTCAGGTCGATGACGTCCAGTTTGTTGAAGCCCCGGGATTTGACCCGGATGAAGCCGTCCTCGTTCCGGGACGCCACCGCCACGAGGTCAAGGGTGACAGCGCCCGCAAGGCCGTAGCCGTGCTGGTGGTCGGTGTGATTGCCGCCCAGCTCGGTGCGCCCGGGGGCAGAATAGACCTGCACATGCCGCCCCGGCCCATAGTAAAGTTCGAACTGGTCGAGTGCCGCGCAGTAGCGGCTGCGCTGACGGGCAAGCACGCTCTTGCTGCCGCCGTAGAGCGCGGCCAGCGCGGCGTCCCGCCTTCCCGCTGCGATCTCGTCTCTGAGCTGTCTGCTGGTTGCCATCCAGAACCCCTCCCCCTGCGCTCTCTGAGATGTTCGGTTTGTTATCGCTATTGTAATGCATCCGGTGCCATTTTGCAATTTCAACCCGCAAAAAAAGTAATTTTTGGTGTCCAGCCCAAAGAATAAGATGTACTTTTGTTGAATTTGCAGGGGTAAATGTGGTATACTTTGGCTATAGAGCCAACAGGCAGGAGGGAACCGCAATGGCAGACGTCTATAAACAGTCCTTCAAACAGAATTACACCAACAACATCGAGCTGTCCATCTTCAACTGCGGTCTGGAGCGCTGCGCTCCGGGGCAGACATGGGGACCCGGCATCCGGGACCACTACCTCATCCATCTGGTCGTCTCCGGCAAGGGGGTATTCGAGGTCGGCGGGCGCACCTACGAGGTGACGCCGGGCGATCTGTTCTTCGCCCGCCCCAGCCAGCTCATCCGCTATACGGCCGACGAGACCCAGCCCTGGGAGTACAGCTGGGTCGGTTTCAACGGAGCCTGCGCCCATAAGCTGGCCGCGCAGCTGCCCTTTACGGACACTGCCCCCGTCCACCATACGCAGGACCTTGAGGGGATGCGGACTGCCCTGAGCAGCATCTACTCCTCTCGCGGATTGCAGCCGCAGGATGAGGCCGCAATGGTGGGCTACCTCTACCTGTTCATCTCCGCCCTGATGCGGGAGACCAGCGAGAGCCGCCCCCACAGCACCTCTTCCTCCAGCCAGTACGTCCTGAACGCCATCAAGTACATCCAGTTCAACTACTCCCACGACATCTCCATCGACGACGTCGCCAAGAGCGTCGGTGTCTCCCGCAGCCACCTCTACCGGGTGTTCATGCTCAACGTGGGCAAAAGCCCCATTGATTACCTGACCGAATACCGGGTCAACGAGGCCTGCAAGCTGCTGCGGGGCGGCACCCTGTCCATCGCCGAGGTGGCGGCGTCCGTGGGCTTCCTCGACCAGTTCTATTTTTCGCGGGTGTTCAAGCGCGCCAAGGGTGTGCCGCCCAGCAAGTATATGACCTCGCAGGCTGACGCAGACGTCCAGCCCGCCCCTGACGAGACATAAGGAGAAATTCATCCATGCCCTTACAAAAAAATCAGCTTCTCACCCTGCGCATCGAGCGCCTTTCCAACGACGGCAGCGGCGTGGCCCACTCGTCGGAGGGCGAGGCCGTCTTTGTCCCGGGCACTGCCCCCGGCGACGAGGCGCAGGTGCGCATCGTCAAGGACTGCGGCCGGTACGCCTTCGGCATTCTGGACAAGCTGCTCACCTCCTCGCCGGACCGCATCCCGGTGGACTGCGCGGTAGCCGGCCCCTGCGGCGGCTGCAGCCTGCGGCATCTGGATTATGCTGCCGAACTGCGTGCCAAGCAGGAAAGCGTCGCCGACGCCTTCCGCCGCATCGGCGGGCTGGATGTGCCTGTGCTGGACGCCCTCCCCTCCCCTGAGGTAGACCGCTACCGCAACAAAGTCCAGTTCCCGGTGGGCCGCGATAAGGACGGCGCACCCTGCATCGGTTTTTACGCCGGGCACACCCACCGTATCGTCCCCTGCCCCGACTGCAAGCTGCAGCCCGGCGTCCTGAACGACATCGGCAACACCCTCTGCGCCTTCTTCGCTGCCCACGGCATCCAGCCCTATGACGAAGAGCGCGGCAAGGGCCTCGTGCGGCACATCTTCCTGCGCCGGGGCGCACACAGCGGCCAGATCATGGTCTGCCTCGTCTGCACCCGCCCGAAGCTCCCCCACAGCGATGAGTTGGTAGCTCTGCTCCGGGAAAAGTTCCGCGATATTGCCACCATCCTCATCAATGTCAACGCCAAAAAGACCAACGTCATCCTCGGCGAGGAGAGCGTGACCCTCTATGGCCCGGGCTGCATCGAGGACACCCTCTGCGGCGTGCCCGTCCGCCTCGGCCCCCTCTCCTTCTATCAGGTCAACACACTGGCTGCCGAGCGACTCTACGGCGTCGCTGCCGAATACGCCCAGCTTGAGCCGGACGATGTCCTGCTCGACCTCTACTGCGGCATGGGCACCATCGGCCTCTCGATGGCCAACCATTGCCGAGAGCTGATCGGCGTGGAGATCATTCCCGAGGCCATCGACAGTGCCAAGGCCAATGCCGCCCGGATGGGCGATGCCGTCGCCGCCAAGAGCCGCTTCTTCTGTGCCGATGCCGGCGAGGCCGCTGCCCGCCTCGCCGCCGAGGGCCTGCGGCCTGACGTCATTATGCTCGACCCGCCCCGCAAGGGCTGCGATGAGACGACCCTTTCCGCCGTCGTCCAGATGTCCCCCCGCCGGGTGGTCTACGTCAGCTGCAACCCCTCCACCGCCGCCCGCGATGCCGCGTGGCTCGGACAGCATGGGTATCGCGCTGAGAAGGTGCAGCCCGTGGATCTGTTTCCGCGAACGAAGCATTGCGAGGTTGTGAGTTGTTATACCAAAACGATGTAACAAACGCAACCCTCAAGCTATGTGGAGACGGTAGTTCTTTTGTCCCAACAAAAGCCGGATGACACCATAGAGATCGACCTGGACTTGGATGAGCTGGACGCCACGACTGCTGAGACAAAGGCCACTTATGAGGAAATCAAGGCATACATCTGGGATAAGCACCATTTGAAAGTATCCAGCCTGTATATCTCGCAGATTAAACATAAGTGCGGATTAGAGGTTGGCCAGAATTACAACCTGTCCAAATCCGAAAATCCTAAAGTGCCAAAGTGTCCGCCGGAAAAGGAAGCGGTGATTATGGGCGCACTGAAACATTTTCAAATGATTTGATAACAAAAACACGGATGATTTGCCGCTGGGCGATCATCCGTGTTTTGCATTATCCAGACTCTTATACATCCTTGAGCAGATATGCGTTCAACCTGTTTTTTTCATCGATGTAGGATTGATAGATATTTTTGACCCCGGCTTCTTTGGCCATGGAAATAATCAGATTTTTATCTACTGGAGGTGTTCTCAATCCAATAATGACTCCAGCCGGAACACACTCTATCATTGCGGGGAGATTCATTTTGCAATTAGCAAGCATCCGCCATTCTTCATCATATTTGTGGCATTCCTTTTTAATCAAACTATTCCGCTCGACTTCCCAAGGAAGAGGTTTCAATTCTTCTTGCATAAAACCAGGCAAAGGTACATGTAACTGCTGTATCATATCCTGCCCCATAGCAAACTTTGCAAAATTGGTTGCATCATGTGGAGTGTTAGAATAATATACCGGATAAATTCGTGTTCCATATTTATAGACGCCACAATTTACGCACTTGTCCAATTTTCCACAATGCGAACTGTCCGCATCACTAAGGTCATACATAAGACAAAAACCCTTGTGCATATCGGCATATTTTAGCCACAGAGTTTCATTAAACCCGTTTTCAGAAAAGCAGATGGACAGAATCTCGTCTTGTATTTTTGAGCGCAAAGTTAGTACATAAGATAAAAATTGTTTTGTTATTCCATTTGCAAATAACTGCTTTAATCCTTCGACATTTGTTACTTGTTGAATAACCTCTTGTGGAATGCCAAGCTGATTTTGAAAAGTTTCTTTCATCCCGTTTGCCAACGCTGCTAATGCTTCGGGGGAACTATAGTTGCTATTAAATTCCTGACGGATCTTATCCACATCAATATGTAAAAAGGTGTCGAACGGATCATCATAACTGCTGGCTTTAGAGAAGAATAGTTTATTAGAACGTAAAGCATCAAGATTATTGTTATTCACCGCACGATACTTATACAAAAATCTTGGATAGCGAATTTTCGCCATCAGTTGATTAACTTCATTTGGTATGTCTTCGCCTGTAAATGAACACAGCGTTTCCCAATAATCCTGCATTTCATCGTGGCTCATAGCTGTTTTTCGTTCTTCTGCTTCCAAAAAATCACCCCCTATTATCTGTAGCATTAGATGAATCTTTAGAGCTCACTTTTAAGCTCTTTATAGTACTTGCTTAGAGCGATATGAAGCTCCTTTTTGCTTGCATAATTTTCGCTGGATTCCAACTGTTTGATATTAAATTTCCGACACCAGTTTAGTTCGAAACGAGAGAACGAATATTTTTTTACAATCTCCTCTTGGACTTGCTGTGTCGGGTCTAAATAGGCTCGAATATCCGGATCGTAAAAATCCGGATCGTTCAAAGTTGAGGAGTACAGCTGCAAAATGTCATTTTTGATTAGTGCAAAAACTCTGTCGATACAATGATTAAAGTTCCGGATTTTTTCAAGAAAAAATTCTTCTGATGTCAGGAGCAGCCGGCCATTTGCATGGGCGTAGTCATTTCGTTCTTTGACTAACTTCTTTAGCTCGCCTTCTAAATTGGTATCCATTCCAACAATATGTAGGAGTTTAAAAACATCACTTTCTCCAATAGCCGCAAAACTTCCAAAATACAACTGTCCGTCCTTGGTGTTTTCTTTTCCAAAGAACTCATTATATCGATCTTTTAAAAGATAATATAGTGCTTGCTCCATCTCATCGTGATGTAGGACGTATAATTTCAGAAGGACAAAATAAATCGCAGTCATAAAGAGCATATGATACTGCATGTATGCAAATTGATACAGGTCATTTTCGTAGCTGGTCTGCATAGCCAATGAAAGAGCTTCAATGTATCGCTCTTCATCTCCATCTTGGAACAGTTCCGGCAGATATGCAAAAACCTCAAACAATTCCTCTGGTATTTCAGGATACGAAATGTTAGCGGATACTGCTTGTACCGCTTTTTCTATAGCTTCTTCAATTTTACTTGCATCAAATACAACTGTAGATGATCGTGGGCTCATTGTTTTTCACCCCAGATCTCACTAATTTTATCTGCCATTTTTTGCTCAAAAATAGCTATAAGCCGTTTGTTTTGCTCCACAATATGTATTACAGATTCGATTTCTCTAACAATTTTTTCTTGGACTTCTATATTGGGACAAGGTATGCAAATCTTATTTAGATTAGCCTGACTTAACTTTGGCTGGGCAGCTCCGGTAATATACTGAGAGATATCTACTTGATTTATATAAAATTCTACAAACCGTTGGGTATATATATTATTAAATTTTAAGACGTGAGCATGATTATTCACCCATGTTTTCCCACTTATAGAAAATGCAATTGGTGTAGAGCGAGCAAGAAGATTAGCTCCATCTTCGGAAATAAGAAGTAGTGGTTCATCAAATATGTAATCTTTTACATAATCCACAATGCCGGAGGCACCATAGTAAGGAACATCTCCAGTTTCTCTATCAGAAGAAGTTATCGGAATTCTTTTACTATCTAAGTTTTCGCATAAATTACGTAGTGGAATTACTTCCCAACTTGAAGATATGGGAATTGACGGTTTATAATTTTCTACAACCTGCCGAGCCCCATCTATGATTTTCTGGTAACTATCAAGTTCAGCAACAAAATCTTCTTGGATGGATAATGAAGGTAACGGAATCTGAATTTGTGATACATCCTTTTGGTTCACACTGGGATAGGCACCCTTTCCCATCATAGATGAAAGTTGGGTTTGTACAGGTTCGCTATAGAGCATGTAGTAAACATATTTAGACAAAACCATGGATTTTGCAGAGATGACAGCAAAACCTGTAGATGCGACACAACAATCACAATCTTCACGTTCAACATATCCATATGCTTTTAGGTTAGGACGAACAGTTGAAAAAAGAATGTCCCCCTTTTTTACCGCTCGCTTTGCTCTGCTGGGCGCATCGGTTCCTTTTATTTTATTAGAAAAATCAACCTTACCTGTACCATTTTCAACAGACGAGATATCAATATAGATAAACTCGTCATCCCCAAATGCAAGTGTTGGATTTTTGTTCTCAGCATTGATTTCACAAATATCAGATAGTGGTACAACTGGATAGGTTGTATCTAATAACTTATCTACTTTATAGCGTTCCCCTACTAGAATATAATCTTGTTCTGCAACTCTCTCTTTACTAGCGATGGTGACCAGTGGGTGATGGAGAATGTCATTATCCGCTGTTTGCGGTTCAAGATCAGCATGGTATTTTTGGACAATGCGAATAATTTCCGGAATTTCGCTACCCTCGATTTCACGACGCTGTGCTCCTAAATCAAATCCGTCATTATTCAGTTTCACAAAAAGAATTTCATCTTTTAATCTGGCGAAAGACTTGTCAATAAGTAAAATGCTTGTTTTAACGCCACTATACGGATTAAAAATGCCAACAGGCAGTGAGATTACTGCATACAGCAAACCATCGTCTACCAGATATTTCCGAAGCTCTTTGTAAGCATTAGCCGACTGGAACACAATACCCTCCGGGACAATGATGGCTGCGCGGCCTGTGGGGTTCAGGTGTTCGGCAATATAGTCCACAAACAGCACCTCGGATCGTTTGGCTTTTACCCGATAGCGGTTATGGGGCATAATTCCACCCTTTGGTGTCATGAAAGGCGGATTCGCAAGGATGACATCATAACAATCATCCCATTTTTCTTCACTGGTTAGGGTGTCATATTCGCTGATTTTGGGCTTTGTAAAATGGTGAAGGTACATATTTACCCGAGACAGACGCACCATATCGGGAGAAATATCATACCCAGCAAAGTTTTCCGCCAAACGCTTTCGGTCATCGGCGGTCAGTGTGCTTTTGCCATCCTCATCCTTGTTCTGTGCAAGAATGTGACGATAGGCACTGATCAGAAAACCGGCTGTACCGCAGGCAGGGTCCAGAATAGTCTCGTTTTTCTTCGGGTCTATGATTTCCACCATCATATCAATGATATGGCGGGGGGTACGAAACTGGCCGGCATCTCCCTGGCTGCCCATAATGGACAGGAGATATTCAAAGGCATTACCCAAGTCCTCGCTGTTGTCATACGAGAAGTCGCTGACTTCTTTGAGGAACATATTCAAGGTGTCCGGGTCCCGATAAGGGATATATGCTCCACGGAAAATATCCCGGAACAGCTGCGGAAGGTTGGGGTTCGTAGCCATTTTTTCAATGCCTTCCGCATAGAGAAAAGCCCTTTGCTGCCCGCTGTTTTCGGGCTTCATGATTTCCGTCCAGGCATACTTCTCATACTCACCTGTAAAAAACTGCCGGGTGCCGCCAAATTCCAAACCTTCTATATCCATGTCATCCATGAATTTATAAATGAGCGCAATGGTAATCTGTTCAACCTGTGCCTTGGGATCGGGCACCTTGCCCACCAAAATATCACGCAGCGTATTGATCTTGCGCTTTACGTCAAATGTCAACATTTTCTTTCCTCCTACATAAAGCGGGATACATTGACGTTATCGGCAACGTAATCTACCACGCTTTGCATATTATCCAGCCCCAAATGCTTCAGATCAGCCATAGTGTATGTGCTGATGTCCGTTCCAAGCAGCTGGAATTTTCGGTCTTCGATGGCTCTGCGCACATCTTTGTCCGTTACATAAGTGGCAAAGAACTCTTTTACATCGGCATACTTTTCTGACGGAATACTGTGCGTCAGGGCATATCCCTCGAATTCATCCTCTACCAATTCCTTTTTACTCTTAAAGAAGGGCAGGACACCAAAGATTTTGTCCAGAATTTCCCGGGCCGTGATGCGGCGATCGCTGCCAATGGAGCGCCGCAGCTTGTCCCAGGTGTAATACTCGTTGGGCTGATTCATAATGTAGTCATCAATATAGCGGATGACAGCTGGATAGTTGCCTTGCTCATACTGTTCTCTCGCAACCGGATCTTCTTTGACAGTCTCCTCAAATTTATCAAAGTACATCCGGTCAATCTTCATGCCCTCAGCGCCGATTTTGGTCTCCACCAGTGTTTTCAGCGGGTCAGGAGCAAAGTTTTCATATCCATCCGGATCAACAGGTGGAGCACCAGGCGACACACTACTGCCTTGGAATCGGGGCAGCTTTAAGACTTCATCATAATCAAACTTTTCTTCAAAATATTCGCAGTTCCCAAAGAAGTCGAACAGTTTGAATGTTTCCTTGGGGTACTTATGGACGATTTCCTGACCGCCGTTTCGCTCTTTGAAGATGAAATCATGTTTTCGTGTACCACGGCCCTTAATCTGAATAAAGTCTGTGGGAGAGAAGATAGGGCGCAGTAACCCGATGTTCAGCAAATCTTCGCAGTCATACCCGGTTGTCATCATGCCCACTGTGACGCAGATTCTGGTCTTGGATGATTTATACCCTTCCAGGAAACTGGTTGTTCCGCTCAGATTATTGTTCTGGAAGTTGATTGTATATGTCTGTGCGTTCATAACGTCTGATGTAATCTGCATAGCAAAATCCGAACAGTATTTGCCGGGGAACATCATATCTGCATACACGTTCAGCAGCTGTGTGATTTTTGCTGCATGTTTGCGGCTTACGCAAAAGATGATGCCTTTGCCAATTTCTCCGGTAATCGGGTCACGGAGTGCATTGTCCATAAAAATTTTGACAAACATCTTGTTGGTTTCTTCGGAGAAAAACTTCTTTTCAAAGTCACGGGCAAAGTAGGTTTCTTCCTGTTCTTCGTCCGCTTCATCCCCTTGCGAAATCACGGCATAACCTTCATCTGCCAATAATTTTGTTGTAACATCAGTTCTGGCGTCCACTACTGTGGGATTGATCAAATAGCCGTCCCGAACACCATCCAGCAGCGAATAGCGGTATGTTGGGTCGCCGCTTTCACAGCCAAAGGTTTTATAGCTATCCAGCAGTTGCCGTTTTTCCCATGCCCGTGGATCAGTTGCTTTTAGCTTTTCTACATCAATATTCTTGATATAGTCTTTGGGCGTAGCCGTCAGTCCCAGCTTATAGCCGAGAAAATACTCGAATACAGCACGGCTGTTTCCATTGATGGAACGATGACTTTCATCGGCAATGATAAGTGAAAAGTCGGTAGGCTTAAAAAAACGCTTGTACTTATTGTTGAACATAAGCGTTTGTACGGTGGAAACGACAACCTCCGCTTTCCGCCAATCATCTACGTTCTCCTTGAAGATAACTGTGTGATAATCAGGAGCAAGATAATTCTGGAAGTTTTTCTTAGCCTGATTTTCAAGCTCAATTCTGTCCACCAGGAAAAGCACTCGATTCGCATTTCCGCTGCGCAGGAAAAGACGGATTACGGCAGCAGAAGTGAGCGTTTTTCCTGTCCCGGTTGCCATTTCAAACAGAAACCTCTGATTTCCACGTCGTACAGATTCCTGCAAGGCTTTCAGCGCATTGATCTGATACTGACGGAGAAAGCGCAGTCCATTATCATATAAGAATTGATGACGAGTTTCCGGATTTATGTACTCGGGTGCCTCCATATATCGAGGGTTTTTGATTACGGCAATATAATCCGCTCCAATTTCCTCTGAATATAGTTTTGCTGGGTCGGCGTTCATAGCTTTGCTTTCCCGAATGCTTTCATAGCTGGGGAAAGCCGTGATAAGCTGCGGGTTTCCCTTGTAAATATTCCAGAAATAATGCTGATTTCCGTTGGAGAGGATCACATACTTGAGATAAAAAGACTTGGCATATTCTCTAGCCTGTTCCTTGCCGACCAGGGGATCTTTATCCTCTGCTTTTGCTTCCAGCACAATAAAAGGCTTACCTTTATCATCGAGGAGCAGAAAATCCACAAAGCCATTCTTCACCTTATCAAAATTTTCGCCCAGGCCTGTCAAATCAGCTTTGGACATTTTGACATTGGGTTCCAGCTGTATATTTGCAGGTCCGTTTTCATCGTCAAAGAAACGCCAGCCAGCTTCTTCTAACAGACGATTGATTTTAATTCTTGCACTTGCTTCTTTCTTTTTCAAAACAGCAGCCCTCCCTCTGTTTGCGACTGCGATTGTAATTTATAAACTATGTTGTGATTGATATTTATAGGTGTTCGTGGGTTTACTGACATTGGCAGGTATCAGTCATATTCTATTGATCTGTACAGCGCCTTCTATACGATTATTCTTACAAAGGATTTGGACTTGTCGGGCGCTTATGTTCCATTTCTGCGCAGCTTCCTGCGTTGTAATTATAGCCATTCAGCATTGAATCCACCTCCAGTAAAAGCAAACAATTACCATTTCTATTATATTCGTTTGAACGAATTTGTTCAATGCAAAATTCGTGATTTTTCTTACAAAGAGAATGAAATTACGATCTCTTTTAAGTTGACTAATAAGGGATGAGTTTGTATGTAACAAATTGCTTTTTTAGAGAATACTTTACTTATCATTCGATCCCATTCTGCAAGTTTTCGGATTTCCGTTGTCCGGTTCACAAAGTCAAAATATATTTCACCCCATTCGCCATCGTAGTCTACCTGATACAGATAGATTGCGGTTTCTTTTTTCTTTCTGGTAATGTTTTTGCGTTTTAGACGCACAGCGTGCAGAATACCCTCTTCTACCAAAATAGTGGTGAGTTTGTCCAGCGCCTTGCGATATGCACGTTCCGCACCGCTGGTTCCGCTTCCTTCAAACAGAGTAGCAAGCTCCTCAAAGGAAGAACGGCTGCTCATGGGACTTACTCTGCCACAGCGCATACAGATAGCGTTGCGTTTTTCCAATAACATTTGTTCTCGATAGTCAAGAGCATCGAAGGCTTTTTGAATGGCTTCGGATTTGATACCATTCCAGAGGATTTCGGCATAGTCCCAGTAATCGTCTCGACTGACATCTTCGCCGGTTTCCTTGCTGTCTTCATCTTGTCGGGAAACATAGAATGACTGGCGGCTGCGAATCCCTTTTGCAGCATTCAGATATTCAGCAGCCGTTTCCTGCTTGCAGTTCTTTTCAGCCGCATATTCGGAGATGGTTTTCTTTGTGTTTTCTCCCGATGTGCGGTATTTCCATGCAATTCCTCGGATTTTCTTGTATTGGTCCAGAGAATCCACAGACCAGCTTTCTTCCAGCATACGACAAGAAAGAAGAGCATCTGTGATAAAAGAATACAAATAGGTTGTAAAGTCAGCTCCTGTGCTGGGATCATAATCTAAAAAATGTTCAATCACAGCCACAACGCAGGTCATTTTATAGTCAAGGAAGCGCTCTGGATCATATCGCTCGTTGCCGTCGCTGCGCCAAAAGCTATAAATTCGTCCATTGAGCATCTTTTCACAGTGATGCAGAAAGAAGGACAAATAACGTAAATCCTTCTGCTGTTGTGCCTGGATGATATAGTTGTTCAAATCAGATTCTTTAGGCGGTTCCGGTTCTAACTGTAAGGTGCGCTCTGCTTCTCGGCGAGACAAGTTTTCACTGGTATAAAATCCATATTTAGAGGCATATCCCTTCATGTCCCATGTGTATTCCGGCATCGGCGCACCTCCTTTCAGTCATGTACTTTCAGTTGCTAACTTATTTTAAGTGCAATAAAATACACCGGGAAATCAAAGCCGTCCCTGGTAAGAATCATTGACGCCATCCGTGTCGCAGCATTGGGATGAACTAACGGAGAAAAATTTTCCTTTATCTGAAGTGGAAAAGAGACCATCCCAATAATTGTGTAAACCTCCGGAGAGGTGTAAAATAGAAGTATCAGGATGGAGGAAAAAGATATGTCCCGAAAGAATCGAAGCCCGGAAGAAAAAGCCCGTAGAGCAAAAATCCGTGAACTGCTACAGATGGCAAACATCGGCAGCATGGACGACATCCAGGACTTGTTCAAGGAAACCATTGCCGAATTCATGGAGAATGGTTTGGAGGCTGAACTGGATGAGGATCTTGGGTACAGCAAATACGACTACAAGAACAAGACTACGAACAATAGTCGGAACGGCCACAGCAGCAAAAATCTGCGAACCAGTTTCGGCGATGTCGAGGTTTCTGTTCCCCGTGACCGAAAAGGGGAGTTTGAACCGCAGCTTCTGAAAAAGAACCAGACCAGCATCAGTCAGGATATCGAAGAGAAGATCCTGTCCATGTATGCGAAAGGCATGACGACCGGCGACATTGAGGCGCATATTCAGGATATCTACGGGCTGTCTGTGTCTGACACTACGGTAAGCCGGATCACGGATAAGATCCTGCCTGTGGCGAAAGAATGGCAACAGCGTCCTCTGGAATCGATCTATGCCGTAGTTTTTCTGGATGCGATCCACTACCATGTCCGCAGTGAAGGGCAGATCGTAAAGAAAGCAGTATACATTGCCATCGGCCTTGATCTGGACGGCCGCAAAGATGTTCTGGGCGACCGTACTGAATGGTCTGAGGAATCGGGGCGTAGAGGATATTTTTATCGCATGTACAGACAATTTTACTGGTTTCGATACAGCCATCCATGCAGTGTTCCCGGAAATGGAGATTCAGAACTGCATGATTCACCAGCTGCGGAATTCCAGCAAATACGTTTCTTACAAAGGCCTGAAGGCTCTCATGTCCGATCTGAAAGCCGTGTATGCAGCAGTGGACGAGCAGGCTGCTCTGGACGCTTTGGAAACCTTCGCGCAGAACTGGGACAATAAATATCCCAAGATCTCAAAGTCGTGGCGGGAAAACTGGGCTAACCTCAGCACCTACTTCAAATATCCTCAGGAAGTCCGCCGTCTGATCTATACCACGAACACGATCGAAGGCTTTAATCGGCAGCTGCGGAAGGTCGCAAAATCCAAGAGCGTTTTCCGCCAGACGACAGTCTGCTGAAAATGCTGTATCTGGCGATGATGGATATTACGAAAAAGTGGACAGGTCGGCGGCAGGACTGGAGCCGCATCCATGCGCAGTTATCCATCTATTTCGCTGAGCGTATGCCAGATTAACACCCGCTGCGGAGGAATGTCAAGGGTATATGAACGGCTTCGCCGCCCTTGACATTCCCCCTTGCCGGCGTTATGTTGTTGTTAAGGCGACAGCCGGTTTCGCCGTCTGCCGCCTCATATTAAAATTGCTTTTGTTTTATAGCTGTCTGGACTTTACACAAAATTTGGGAAAGACCCAGGAAAACCCTTATGAGCATAACGCTTTCACATCCCACCTGATGCTGGACAGTGATGAAGTCTATCAAATGACGAAGCGCGGGCTGGATGCTGCGCAGATTTCTGCAGTCAAACGGATTCACCTCAATCTGGTGCTGGTCAAACTTCTTGAACTACATCATCTGGGATATGATCTACGGCACTATCACGCCCAGCACCATGCGTTTATCAAACAGTTCAACCTTCCGGCACATTTTCAATTTGATGTTGCCGCTGGATAAACTTATGTTCTTATAACCCTAAAACCCGTAATGGAGCTATTATACCAAACCGTATCCATTTGTGTTCCCCTTAACTAAAAAGAGCCGTGCGACTGCACTCCTATTGCGGGATGTGTCCACACGGCATCTTATTACTTTAACTTCTCGATAATATCATCAGCACTGACACTCTCGGCCAGCAACTTCTTCACGAGGTTTTCCGCTTCGTTCTTCTTGGTGGCTTCGGCGGCTTTCTGGTCGGCGGCGGCTTTCTTCGTTTCCAGTTTGGTCAGTTCCTTCTGGGCAGACTTGAGAGCGGCTTTTTTCTCTTTCAGGTCAGCTTTCAGAGTGTCGATATTGGCCGTGATAGAAGTGATTTCAGCAGTCAGAGAAGTGATGGATTCCTGCTTTTCTGCAATCCGAGATGCAAAGTCGTTGGTGACTTTCGGTTTATTCTTGCTTCCTTTAGTTCTGGGCATAGTCAATCAGCCTTTCTATTATGTATTGTGATTTTAGTATAGCACCGGTGAAAAGATGTATCAAGCAATATTAGCCCGGAACAAGTTTATGATCTTCCGTAAATGCTTGTATCTCGTATCCTTGAGGGTTAATATTGCAATCCTTTCGTTCCCAGTTGAATCGCATGACAACCAAATCAAAGGATTCTTTATAGCGTTCATCAAAACGATTTTCCAGGACAAACTCAAAACTAACTGTCTTACCCTCTATGTCAGCAAAGAAGGACTCATCAGAATAAAAACAAAATTTCCGACTTTCTCCTGCCGGAATACCGAGAGAAATGCCATTGCGATCACTTACGCAAAGTCCCCATCGTTTTCCATTTGAACTTGTTGCATTACTATAGCGAACAATTTCATACGATTGTGTTGTATTAGTCAGCTCTAGGATTAGCGCCACACGATTATCAGTTTGCTCCTTACCTACGCCAACTTGATAGGCTATTGTTCAGCGCTTATCTTCAAACTCTGCTGGAACAGCTTTGCATACTTCCCAGTCAGTTACAAGGAAAAACGGCCGGATTTCCATTTTGAACTGTTCTTCTTCGAGCTTCAACACTCGATCAGATGTTTCATTTGCTTGTTTTGTCAATTCATTAGCTTGTTGTGATGCCTGAATTGACAGCCTAGCAAGTTCATTTGATTTCTGAGCCGCTGCGTTAGATTGTGCAGCGAGATCGTTGGATTGCTGTGCCGCCCTGTAGGACTCTTCTGCCAAATCATTAGCTTTATTTGCCGCCCTATTAGCTTGTTTGGATAGCTCATTCGCCTGCTCCGCAAACCGATTGGATTGCAACGCCAGCTTGTCGGCCATAGAATTTGCTCGTTCTGTTTGACGGTATGCTATAATCGCCAAAAGGATTGTGGCAACAGATGAAATACCCGATCCGATATATGACAGCATTCCGTCCGCTGTAATCAGCGATGGCACTTTGGGTGAAAGCCAATGAACAAGAATTGCAAATACAGCTAACACCGCAATTAAAATAATGACAATCGATAACAATATCGGCCGTATATGCGTTTTCTTTTCAGTTTGAGATTTCTTCTCGATATCACACATAGTCTTTTCCCTATCGAACCATATGTCTCTGCATTCTTAGCCACATTCTCATGTGTTGCCTGCTGCTCACCACGAAGAGGTGCGCAAAGTTTCGAGCAGCAATGGGAGCTTACGCTCCCATTATATCACAAGTTCATTTTTAAATCATCCTTGTGATGAAGATTATTTTTATGGTTTTCGACCTTACTTCAAGTATTCTTCCGCGCTCTTGGAGATCTCTGCTTCCGCCTTCTCGGCGGCTTCCTTATTCTCCGCACTGACGGAGATATAGGTCTTGAGCTTCGGCTCGGTGCCGGAGGGGCGCACCACGATGGAGCAGTTGTCTTCCAGCAGGAACTTGAGCACGTCGGACTTGGGCAGGCCGTCCAGACCCGGTGCGTAGTCCAACAGCTTGACGACCTTCTTGCCGCCAAACTCCTTGATGCCGCCCCGGAATGCCTGCATGATGCTCTGCATCTTGGCAAAACCGGCGCTGCCGTCGAACTCATAGCTGTGCAGGGTGTTCAGGCAGTAGCCGTAGGTCTTGTACAGCTCCTCCAGCTTGTCCAGCAGGCTGATGCCCTTGGTGGCATATCCGGTGTTGAATGAATTGTCCGATGCTTCTGCTGCGCTCAACCCACTCTTTGCACTGATTTCTTACAGCGCTCATTATTTTGACGATATTACGCAATAACTCAAGGCGTAATCTCACATAAAGAAAAGCAAGCGCAACACATTTTCTCAAAAAGCCAAAATTTTTGATGGAAATGTGATGCACTTGCTTTTTGTATCATTCGATTTTTCGCTTATTTTTGAAATTATTATAGATGTTTGTGTTGCGCCATTTTGCAACATCCCCTTATTATGATGGAAACCCACCTCAGAGTTTTAGAAACAGCATCCCAAGCACCACGCCGCCCACCATAAGCGCAGCAGCGGCCAAGTCGTACCAGTGCACCCGGGGCACTGTATAATAGGTACGCGGTGCCTCCCCGCAGAAGCCCTTGGACTCCATGGCCATGGCGATGGACTCCGACCATCGGACGCTGTTGACCAGCATCGTGAAGACCGGCTTCATGGAGAGCGGCCCCATTTTCAGACCACGCACCGCAAAAGCTGTGCGCACCTGCACATACTCCCGTGCCATTCCCGGCATCAGGTGGAACGCCGCCAAGATGCCATAGGCAAACTTAGGCGGGAGGCGGCACTGGTGGAGCAGGCTCGCAATAAAGAAATCGCCCTCGGTGGAAAGCGCGAACAGGATGCCCAGCCCCGCATAGGCCAGCAGACGGGTCGCCAGCTGCAATGCCGTATACATGTTCTGAGACATTGCCGCACGCACGCTGTAAGGCATGGCCGACAGACTGCTCATATCTACGGTCTGCGTGCTGCCGCCCCGGGCATAGTAAAGGCCCATTACAAACAAGCCAAATGCCGCGATGCAGGCAGGAAGCAGGATGACACCGATCTTTTTCAGGCTTACCCGGGAGCAGAACACCAACAGCAGCAGGCAGACGGCCAGTACCAGCAGGTTCAGGCTGACCAGATACTCGAATGAGAGCAGAATGACACAGACCAGCACCGTAAATGCTTTCACGGTAGGGTTCCAGCGTTCCAGCATTTACAGCACCTCCCCGGCGGTTTTTTCCACCAGCATGGTGTCTTCCAGCCGGTAGATTTTATCGGCCCAAGCCGCAGCCAGCTCGGTATCGTGGGTGATGAAGATCACCGTCAGTCCCTCCTGCTCCACTTTCTCCCGCAGATGCTCCATGATCGCGTTCACCGAGCGGGAATCCTGACCATAGGTAGGTTCATCCAGTAAGAGCAGCTCCTGTCCGCCTGCCAACACCGAGAGGACAGCCAGCCGCCGCTGCTGGCCCTGACTGAGCATATAGGGCGAATAGCGCCGCTGCCGTTTCAGGCCGTAGCGGTCCAGCAGTTCCTCGGCACGCTGGCGGCAGGCTTCGTCGGAGAGGCCCGGCTCCCAGAGTCGCAGCCCCACACAGACCTCGTCCTCCACATTCTGGGTGACGAATTGGTTCGCAGGGTTCTGGAAAACGATGCCAATATGGCGATACAGCTCTTTGAGCTTCATTGTTTCAATGTCCCGCCCCTGAAACAAGATCTGTCCCGTGTAGGGGTGCTGCCTGAGCACCGAGAGAAACGTGGTGGTCTTTCCGGTGCCGCTGGGGCCGAGAACAGCGGTCATACAGCCCGCCGGGAAATCCGCATCCGTATTCTGCACCAAAAAGGGAGCATCGTACACCGGTCGGCCCCACTTGCGCCGGGTGGGCAGCCCCTTGCGGATGCTGACTCCCCGGAACTGCAGCAGCGGTTTGCCCTCTGCCGGGCGGGCCACAGTCCGTTCCGACCGGGAACCCGGGTAAAACAGGCCAAGCCGCTCAAAATCCGCGCGGTGCTCCGGCAGATTCTTGCAGTTGATGCTCCGGGCGGCCACTCTGCCGCCCTCTTCCAGCAGGATGATCTCATCCGCAGCCTCCAGCCAGAGGTCTGCCCTATGGTCGATGGCCAGAATGGTCCGGCCGGAGGCTTTCATTCTGAGCAGCATCTCCAGCAGCTGGATCGCCGCCTCGTGGTCCAGATTTGCAAAGCTTTCGTCCAGCAGGATGCAGCGGCTCTCCATGACATAGAGGCAGGAGAGGGCCGCTTTCTGTTTTTCGCCGCCGGACAGGGTCGAAAGGGGCTGATCCAGCAGCGGCGCGATGCCAAGCTCTGCGGCGGCCTGTTCGATTCGTTCATCCATCTTCCCGGCAGGGATACAGATGTTTTCCAGACAGAAGCGCATCTCCTCCCGCAGGGTATTCATGCAGAACTGCAAGTCGGGATTCTGGAACAGCACCGTCAGGTAGGCGGCGCGCTTCTGGGGGTCCAGTGTCTTTAGATCCTGTCCGTACAGCCGGATGATGCCGCTTTCCAAAAAGCCGCCGTTCTCAGGGTAGAGTCCTGCGGCCACCGCAGCCAGCGTGCTTTTTCCGCAGCCGCTGCCGCCCATCAGAACTGTAAGCGTCCCCGCCGGAATGGTCAGGCTGGTATGATCCAAAATGTTGCGCCTGCCTTTTTCCTGATAGCGGAACACGACATCTTCCAGCTCCAGCGCGAGATCAGCCGACATTCCTTAGTCCTCCAGATCCATGTCCTGCCCCTGTGCCACAGCATAGCCCTTCAGGACGCCTGCCTTGACGAGGCCATCGGCCAGCATCGGGGTGATGAAGCCATCAAAGACGATGGCGCTGATGATCCGCACCACCAGCATGATGGCCAGCACGGGAACCGCGATCTTGCTGTAGCCGCTGATGAACAGGTTGTAGATCAGGGTGAGGACAGAGCAGATGACTGCGCCTTGGATCATGGTCAACCGGTCAAACTTTTTGTAGCGTTTCAGCGCAATGATAAGCTCAAAGCCAAGGCCCTGCACCAGACCGGACAGGATGATGATGGGTCCGAAATAGTTGCCGTACAGGCATTCCAGCACAGCCGCCAGCAGCTCCGCGATGAGGCCGGTGCCGGGCTTGCGCATGACATAGATGCCGAATGCGCCTGCCATGAAGTAGATGCCGTAGAACGGCTCATAGCCCAGAGATGCCATGCCGAACGGGGTCAGCATCCCGTACAGGACGCCGCCGATGTAGGTGCAGCCAAGGTAGACCACGCCAAACAACACGGCGCTGATGGCGATCAACAGAACATCTTTCAGTTTCCAATTCTTCGTATTCATTTTAGTTCTCCTCCGTCGGGCTGTTGCAGTTCATGGTAAAGTGCAGGACATAGTGGTGGACTGCCGGGGCATTCTCCATCCGCTCACACACATGGGTCAGGTAGGTGAAGACATCCTGCACGTCGCCGTCAATGCGGGTAGCGTAGTGAATGGTCTTGGGGTTCAGGCCCTCTTCCTGTGCCATATACCACACCTTGGCGATCTCGTCGATATACTGGGCATCGCCCAGCGGATACAGAGCCAGCTTGCAGTGGACCGGGAAGTGGATGTCCTTCACCAGCTCTGCATTGGGGGCTTCGCCCTCACGATTCAGCACCGTATCCCCGGACACGTCCCCCGGGCAGCCCTTGGAGAACTGTCCTTCCAGCGCCATGTGGACGCCGGGGCGGTAAGCGTTCAGGAACAGGGCCTGTACAGCGTCTGCCACATAGGGCAGCTTGCCGCGGTAGACCGTCGAAAGGGCATCCGTCTCGCTCCACACGGCGGAGGTGTCCGTCTTTTCCAGCGCGCCCAGAATGATCTCGATGTATTTATCCGACATCGGGTACAGGGTAAAGCGGCAGCCTGCAATGGGCAGTTCCGTGCCACGGCCTGCCCAGGGCAGATCCGGACGGTTGCAGCCGGTACAGCAGTTTTCAGTTTTCATAGTCTTTCCTTCTTTTTTGTTTGTGCAAAATAAAAGGGATGCTTTTCGTCCGGAAAGCATCCCCCTTGCCAGCGAGTCCAACGGCCCACTGTATCAAGCAGCAGAAATGCATTTCCTACGCCGGTATTATCCGGATCAGGTGCAGGGAGTCGGGTGTGAACCCTCTCAGCATAAGGCCCCTCCAGCATTCTGATGATTCTCTTTTTATT